>ERZ894183.69-NODE-69-length-87896-cov-13.587892_pt1 | contig 87896 bp, 82 predicted proteins | sample MGYA00380279_ERZ894183 | MGnify/ENA primary metagenome ERZ894183 (study PRJEB32331, sample SAMN06328422) | human gut metagenome | biome: human gut microbiome; feature: stool | host: Homo sapiens | collected 2013-06-26 ... | reverse complement strand
CTTGTTTGAGTGAGTATGTTGTTTGTTGGTACTTCAATTATACATCCTTCTACAGAGGGTGTCTTTCTTTTGTGCAATATTTTGGATTTGCTCATTTATAGATAATAATATGTTTTCTTTCTTTTTTGAATCAAAATTCAACATTGTAAGATAAAATCATAAAATAAAATGCTGTATTTTTTTCTTTTTTCAACAATATGTCTTAATATTTCGGAACAAAAAAATCCCCGGCATGTGACCGCAGCCCTTTCATCTGCTTCACATGCCGGGGATCTGCCGTCCCGTTACAGACTGTCCCGGTATTCCTTCGGCGTCATCCCTTCATATTTTTTAAACATGACCGCAAAGCCGGTGCTGCTGCCGTACTGGAGAAGCTCCGCGATCTCCCCGACCTTTAAATCGCTGTCGCGCAAAAGCTGCTTTGCCTTTTCCAGCTTGATCCTGTCTACATATGCCGAAATGCTCACGCCCATATTCTTTTTGAAAAAATGGCTCAGATTGGAAACCGACGTATCAAAATACGCCGCCATATATTTTGCGGAAAAGCCCGGATCGAGGTAATGCTCGTGCAGATACGTCAGAATATCCGTAATGCTCCGCCTGCGGCATCCGCCCTCTGCTTCCGGCTCTTCTTTTTTCACGCTGCTCTGGCTTCGCTCCTTTAACGCGCTGTCAAAGATGTTTAAAATATCCTGCCCGGTAAAGGAGCGGTTCCTGACGAGCGCATAAAACCTCCGGGAATCCAGCCCCAGCATATGCAGCGTCTCAAAGCTTGCCAGAATCGCCGTTACCTCGTCCGCCTCTGCGATGATCTCCCGGATCTCCCGCAAAATGACGTCCACCCGGGACTGTTCGCCCAGCGTGACCGCATCCTTCAAGGCTTCCATCTCCATCCGCGGATAATCGTCCATGCTGTTATATGCCCGCTTGATCCTGCGGATCGTCAGCTCATAGGATTCTTTGATCTTTGCGGCGTCCGAAACGATCGCCCCCATCTCAAACTCCGCGCCCGCCGCCGCAAAGCCCGCCAGCTTTTTCTCGATCGTCTCCTGATCCTCGCAGCTTAGCACGAGCCATACATATAAATCGCCGAACAAATTGATCTTATACGCGCTGGAGCATTCATCCTCCCGCTTCATCCCCACAAAATACTCTTTCAGCGCTTCATTCCGCACGGTTTTGGGAAACAGGATGATGTACTGGCTCTTCCGGTCCACATGGACGCCGCACGCCAGACATTTGTCCCACAGCGCATCCCCTTTTTTCAGATCCAGCGTCAAAAGTTCATACAGGCAGCTTTCCGCCTGCAGCGCGTCGCGCTCGTCCTCCAGCGCAGCCGAATGATCCACCAGATTGTGAAAGATCACATAGCGCCGTCTGGAATAAAACAGGGCGAGCAGGATCCCCACAAACAAGGCTACCAGAATCCAGAGCACAAAGCTTTTCAAATACCGGCTGCTGTCCTTCATGATCTCCTGCTTGGACGCAAGATTCCAGATCGTAAAGCCGTTTGCCATATCCTGACTGTAGATCTCATACTCCTCCGGCGACCGGCTTTTGTCCGGCTCCACGCTCTGATAAACCACCTCGTCCTGCCAGGTGATCGCCGTGATCCCTTCTTCGCCCCTTGTCATGAACTGCTCCATCAGCTTATCCCGGCTTACCGCCACAAGAAGATACTGCCCCCTGCTATTTGTCCGTTCCAGCTCCGCCCTGCTGCGCAGGCAAAACGCGATCACAAGCCCGTCCCGCGTCCCCGAATAAAAAGACGCCTTTCCCGCAGCCATGCCGCGTTCCTTTGCTTCTTCCAGAACCCTTTCGTCCATCCGGCATCTGCCCGAAAAGAAAAATTCATCCTCATAGGTTCCCTCGGAGCTGAATATTTTTTCCTCATCCATATTATAAAAATACAGCTTATCCACAAAAGGAAGAACGCCTTCCTTATCCCTCAGATCCTGTATTATGTCCAGGTACGTCCCCGGAAATCCCAGGCCATACGACTCCGGGCTGTAAATCTTGCTGTAGCGGCAGTCGTCATAATGCAGAAGAATGACCGACATCTCCTGATTCCAATACTTGCACTGGCTCTCCGTTTTGAGCGCCACCTCCGTCATGACCCGCTCCAGATTGTGCTTTTTTACCACGAAAAAGGTACTGAACGCCACGATGAGCATGGGGATCAGCAAAATGATATGATAGTTGATGATAAAAGAAAGATAATTTCCCTGTTTCTCATTTTTCCTGCGTTTCATATCAATTTTTCCCTTTTCCCCTTTTATCATTATCTATCCTGTCAAGCAGCAAGTATTTTTACTATATCACTTTCAATCATTTTATACAACAAAAACTTTGTTTTATTTTTATTTTCAAGGCAAAGTGAACAATCCTGTATTTTTTCACTTCCCTTCCTGACGGAGTCCTTTATCCGATCCGGATCCTGACCTCGATCCGATGCTCCTTTTGGATCGCCGTCCGGAATGTCACATAGTACTGCTTTGGCATGGACACCCAAAACGCCTCGTCCACCCCTTCGTTTACCTCTGTCCCGAACCGGTCGGAAATCTCCGGCTTTCCTATAAAAGAGCTGTCCGGGATCACGACCGCCCGCTGCCCTGCATGCTCCAGAACAAGCGTCCCATCCTCCTGCAGCGCCGGTCTGTCCAGCATATGAAGCAGCCATGAAATCTCACAGCCCTCCTTCGCCCGGATCCGGTCGCGCACGATCAGCTCCTTTTCGGTCAGCGCAAACGACCGCTCGTAAAATTCCAGCATCGGGTAGGCTTCCCGAAGATCCAGCCGCAGATAAAAGCTTTTATTTTCCTCATGCCCCCAGTCTGTAAACCTGCCGGCTGCCCGGAAGCTGTCCGTTTCCTGCCCGATCCCGTTGACCAGAATGCAGTTGTGCGCTTTCGTCGTTTTTGTCCAGTTCCTGTGATGGCTCGTCCCCCAGCATCTTCCAAAATAGCCGGAGGGCGTGATCAAAACCTGATTGTTCCGGATCAGCGCAAAGGAGCCCTGATCCGCATGCTGGTGGCTGACCGACCCAAATTTGGAAGCCCTTACCAAAAGCCCTGTTCCGTGCGCCTGATCTTCCAGATTCGTCTGACAGCCGGCAAGCCCCGCTTCCTCAAAAACCGCCATCGGGGAAGCTTCCCCTGTCAGCCTTTGTTCGGGCGGCGTGCCCTCCGGCAAAAAAACATCCAGAAGATGCAGCTCAAACAGCTCCGGCGCCGCATACTCTGCCGCCTTCCTGCGCGCTGCCTCCGGTCCAAACCGCTCCCCGTAAATCCGGAACGGATTCTGCGCAAAAAAGCCCCGCCACTCTGCATCCTCACTGCCGCACCAGTATCCGTCCCCGAACGGATGGTTTTCCCGCCCTTTTTCCGCAAAATGAAGCAAAAACTGCGGCAGCCGCTGATAGAACGGACGATCTAAGAAACGGACGCCCGCAAACCGCTCCGCCGCCATAAAAAACGGCAGAAACCACTTCGTATAGCTCGACGCATAAAAAGCGCCTTCCGCCCAGCCGCCGTCTGCCGTCCCGTAAAACGGGAAAATGCCGCCGTAGATTTCCAGCGCATACGCCAGCCATCGGATCAGGGTTTCTTCCTTAATATAAGGGCTTCCCTTTAAAACAAAGGCAGCCTCCCCCAGATATGCCGGAAGCCGCCCCGCATGGGAATCCCCCGGATTTTCCGCAAAATCAAGCCTGCAGAGCCGCTCCTCGCACTGACGCGCATAGGCGATGATCGTCTTTTCCACAATATATCTCTGCTGTTCTGTCAAAATATCATACAGCATGTCATAGACCGCCGGAAGACAGCGCGCATTGCTCAGCCCGATCTCATCATTCCACGGCGCATTGACCGCACAGGGGCCGTCCGGGTTCCAGCTGCATATCGTCAAAAGAAGCTCCTTTGCCTTTTGCGCTGCCTTCCCATCCCCCAAAAGGGCGTGTCCCAGTGCGCACGCCACCAGATCCCGGTCACAATACTCCCGGTATTCCCCGAAATATTCCCGATACTCCGGTTCCCCCTCAAAGCTGTAAAACAGCGGCGGTCTGGGGAGCGTGCGCGCGCACGCTGCCGCAATGTTCCTTTTCAGCGTCTCCGTTTCCGCCGCTCTTTTTTTCAGGATCCCCGGAATATCCTCTTGAAAAAACAGATGTCTCGGACGGACCTTTGGCACACAGGAAAATACCTCCTCTGCGCTCTTTCTCAGAAACACCACCGCGTTTTCGCTGACAGAAAACTCCTGCCATCCCCGCTCCTCTTCTCCGCAAAACAGATTCCAGCGATATTTTCCCGGCGCAAAGGGCTTCTTCGGGATCGCATAATTTTTTTCCGTCTCTTCCTCAAAAATGGGATTGCCCGACCAATCCTGCACCTCTACCCGATATTTTTTCCCTTTTCCCTCCCGCAAAAAGGAAAATACCGGCGGCGTTTCCTCGATCACCGCCCCTTTTTGGGGCGACGGAAAAATCTGCCCCCCGGAGGTTCTTTTTTGCTCCAGCATCCCTCATTCCTCCCCGTTCCAGCGATAAGCGCCGCTTTCCGGATCTATGCTGCCGACCTGTCTGGCAGGCGTTCCCGCCATGATCGCGTAATCCGGCGTGCTTTTGGTCACAACGGAATTGGCGCACACCAGATTGCATCTTCCAAGCTTCACGCCGCCCGTTACCGTCACGCCCGAAGCAAGCCAGCTTCCCTCCCCGATCCGGATGCTGTCGTCCCCGTCTGCCTCCGTCCTTGCGCTGAACCATCCCGTCTGCGCGTCGAACTTATGGTTTCCCGCCGCCAGACAGCAATGCGGCCCGATCAGTGTATGATCCCCGATCGTCACATCCCCGTTGATATAATCGTACAGACCGATAAACACGTTGCTGCCGATTTTTTCCCGGTCATGCACCCGGATGATCGCTCCCGGCGCAACCCGCACGTTTCTTCCTCCAAAGCCCAGCGCCTCTGCCCTGCGGCGGTTGTCTGCCTCGTTGTCACTGCGGTTGGCATATTCTGTCAGTACCGCAAACAGCCCGTCTGACAAAATTATCCTTCCGTCCTCCCCCTTTTGTACAAGCCCTGCCTGCACCAGCTTTTCCATGTCCATCTTAAGCGTCCCCTTTCCGTTTCCTCATCCGGCAATTTTTTGATACAGCTCCATAAACTCCCGCTCCACATCCGCCATCTCCGCAAACGCGCAGGAAATGTCCGCGCAGATCTTTTCCGCCCCGTGCCCGTACAGCTCCGGCATCAGTCGCTCAAACTCCCATGCGAGCATTTCATCGTCGATCTTAAAAATTGCTTTTTTCTCTTCCTCATCCGGCGCGCCCCCCGGTATAAAATGCGCCCAGATCATCTCCTGAAGCGTCTCCTCCACTTCCAGATACCTCGTCATTTCGTGCTTGATCGGGCGCGTCACATCGGACAGGTATGCTTCGCTGGCGTCATGCAAAAGACATCCCAGAACGATCCGCTCCGAAAGCCCCCTTGCCTGCGCCTCCTTCGCGCACGCCACGCTGTGCTGCCCGACCGAATAAAAATGCTTCATGTGCCCGTTTGCCCGGCAGATCAGCGAAAGGGAGTGGGCGATGTCCCGCAGCTCTAAAAGCTCCTCCTGCGGGGCGACCGGGTCAAAATGTTTTCCGGTGTAGGTTGTAATCCAGCTCATGCGTATCCTCCTTTGACTTCGTATACTGGGCGGGCGTATTTCTGGTCAAATCCGACAGTAATTCTGTGCAGTATTTCTCTATACTGCCATATTCTGTTTGTACTGCTTTCCCCGGTTCTTCCATCAGCCTCTGCACCTCTGTTTTTTTCCAAAACATCCCGTTTCCCAATAATTTCCATTCAAAAGATTCCGGCAGATATAAGGCAGCCTTTGTCAGTTCAAGATCCTGAATAAATGCCCCGATCGCGCAGCCATCCCCGATCAGAAGTGTCTTCTCATTTCCATATTTTGAAAGGTTGCTGTTGCCGTGGCTCGTCAGAACCGCTTTCCCATAAAAATGACGATAATATTCCAGCCCCGCGTCCTCATCCTCCGTTACAATCCTTTCCCTCAGATCCATCTCTCTATGCTCCGAATATACCCGTTCTAAAGAATGAAATTTTCCAGAAGTTCTGATCTTATATATTTCCCGATAGCTGTAAGGAATGCCCGGGAGCGATTCTCTGGTAATTAAAATAAAACAATTATCTGATTTCAATACTGCCGCCGCAAATTCTTTGGTCTTTAACGGTCCGAAATCTTTATCAACTATATAAATATTTCCTGACTCATTTGCCAGTTCATAGCGGTATCCGCCCTCGTACAAAGCCTTTACCGGCACATCGCAGGATACCGTAACTCCCGACATTCTGGATGACATAGCATCGCTTACCATCTGAAAAAGCGTTGTTTTCCCGCTGGCACTGTCTCCCCGAATCACCGTAAACTTCCTGTATATCGTAAATTTAAACTGTATCTTTCTTTTATTCTGCACTAAAATGTCATGCTGTGTCTCCATCGCAGATACTCCCTTTCAAATTCCTCCGCACAGTGGCATACCGCCCCCGTCCCCGCAATTTTCATATCAAACTTCAGCTCGCCAAACTTCATCGGGTACGAAAGATAAATGCGGAAGTCCTTCCGAAGGCTCAGTTCTGCCAGCAGCGCCGCGCAGTTATCTCCACAGCTGTTGGCATTGCTGATCACATCCGGATCTGAATTCATTGTGATCAACGCTTTTGCACCGCCGCTGATTTCCCGGATCGTAATCGGCCCCAGCACCGGGCTTTCCACAAGTCCCTCTGAAATCAGCTCCGACCGGTCAATCGTCCTGATCACCTTTTTTGCCCAATCATCCAGCCATTCTTCCGTATAGGAATTATTAAAATATTTTGATGTTGAAATAATCTCCTCATCCGGCAGATCAAAATATACTGTAACCATTTCTTCCTCCTGATACCGCTTTTCTGCGTTCCCTCCCTACAGTTTACCACAGCTCCCGCCCAATAGAAAGTGCGTATACAGATAAAAACGGCATGCTCTTTAGCCGCATAATCGTATTTTTTATTTCATCGGAAAGAAACTTTCCGATGGAATAAAAACAGACCGCTGCAGCTGCCTGCAGCGGCCTGTCCCTGATTCTCAGTCCTGTCCGTTAGGGTATTTTTTGTAGCCCGGATGACGTCCGGTTACTTTGTAGCCCTCGCGCATGGAAATCAGACGGTCGATGTTCTCTCTGGAAAGCTCCTTTGCGCCGCCCAACAGATGTGCGTTTAAGCTGATTTTTGCAAACAGCTCCAACGTCTCCATCCTGTAATATGCGGTCAGCACGTCCGCACCAACCGTCAGCGCGCCATGGTTCTGTAAAAGCACCGCGTCATGCTGTCCAAGGTAGGGCGCGATCGCCTCCGGAACCTCGTTTGTGGAAGGCGTTCCGTAAGGAGTTACCGGGATGGAGCCCAATGCGATAACCGTCTCGATCATGGAATACTCGTCCAGCGCCTTGTTTGCCACCGCAAAACCGGTCGCTACCGGAGGATGCGCATGCAAAACGCCGCCCACGTCCTCGCGCTCCTTATAGCAGCGAAGGTGCATCTTGATTTCGGAAGAAGGGCGATAGCCTTCCGCCGCCTCTAAAATATTGCCGTCCCCGTCGATCACAACGAGCTTCTCAGGTGTGATAAAGCTCTTGCTGATCCCTGTGGGAGTTGCCAGATATACGTTGTCGGAAAGACGCGCCGAAACGTTTCCGTCGTTGGCTGCAACCCAGCCAAGCTGCCACATTTTATGACATACATCGCAGATCTGCTCGCGCAGTTCCATTTCTTTCATGCTCATATCCCAGTTCTCCTTTTTTCTTCCTGTCCGATCAAATCGGGTTCTTTTTTTGCGTTTTTCCGGGATGCCTTTACATCCACTTCTCTTTCTGCCGTGCGCAGATCTCGTCCCAGCCCTGCTGCCCCGAAGGCTCATACACAACAGGATTCTCGGAAGCCGCCACGAGCTGCCTGATCTCTTCCTGTCCGGAAAGCTCTCCGGCTGCCGCAAGCTGGATCGCCAGATTTCCGTATACGGTCGCCTCCACAGGCCCTGCATATACCGGAATCCCGCACACGTCTGCTACCGACTGGCACAAAAGCCTGCTCTGGCTGCCGCCGCCCACAAGATAAAGGGCAGGGAAGCTGCGTCCCGTACAAAGGCTGATCTCTTCCAGCGCCATTCTGTATTTTAACGCAAGGCTTTCGTGGATGCAGCGGACGATCTGTCCCGGCGTCTCCGGAACAAACTGCCCCGTCTTTGCACAATATTCGCGGATCCTTCCCGGAATATCCCCCGGTGCCACAAACACCGGATCGTCCGGATCCACAAAACAGCGGGCGCTCTCTTCCTTTGCCGCCATCTGATCCAGCTCCCCGAAGCCGTATTCCTTGCCTTCCCGGATCCACTGCCTGCGGCTTTCCTGAACGAGCCACAGACCGATGATATTTTTCAGGAAGGACGTCTCGCCGCCGAAAGCGCCTTCGTTGGTAATGTTGCAGCGCAGGGAATCAGCGTTGATCGCGGGCTTTTCAAGCTGCGTTCCCACAAGCGACCATGTGCCGCAGCTTACAAAGGCAAAATCGCCCTTTGCAGGTACTGCCGCCAGCGCGCACTGGGTATCGTGCCCTGCCACCGCGATCACCTCCGTGCCGGTAAGCCCCAGCTCCTCCTGCAGGGAAGCCTTCAGCGCCCCCAGCCTTGTCCCCGGCATCCTTACCGGCGCAAACAGCTTCTTGGGAAGCCCCAGACCGTCGATCACTTCCTTCGACCACTCCTTTGTGCACGCGTCCAGAAGCTGCGTCGTCGAAGCCATCGTATATTCGCTGCACGCCTCGCCCGACAGATAAAAATTGAACAGATCCGGCATCAGAAGCATCCGGTCTGCCCGCTCCAACAGCTCCGGCCTGTTTTTTTTCAGCGAAAGCAGCTGGAACGCGGTGTTGATCTCCATAAACTGATTGCCCGTGATCTCATAAAACCGCTCCTTTGGAAACTTCAAAAAAGCCTCCTCCAGCATCCCTGCCGTCCGGGCGTCACGGTAATGGACCGGGTTTTCCAGTAAAAATCCGTTTCGGTCCACCAGACCAAAATCCACGCCCCACGTATCCACGCCGATGCTGTCAGCCCCCGCCTGCGCCGCTTTCCTCAGACCGTTTTTCAATTCCATGAACAGCCGCAAAAAATCCCAGTAAAATGTGCCGTTTAACGTCACCGGGTCATTGAAAAAGCGGTGAAGCTCGGATACCGCAATTTTTCCGCCGTCAAATTCTCCCAGCATGACCCGCGCGCCGGAAGCGCCGAAATCTGCCGCAAGCATTCTCTTTTTCATAGACGATCCTCTTTTTGATTCAGATTACATTGCGGCAAAACGGACGCCCCTTTAAAGAGACGCCGTTTTGCCGCAGTTTTATTCTTCCTGACTCAGGCTCAGCCGTACAGCGGTCCGAATGCCGCACACGCCCTGTAGTCCTGACCCTCTTTATCCATGCCGAACGCATTCCATGCCGCGGGACGGAAGATCTTGTCCTCCTCCACGTTGTGCATGCTTACCGGGATGCGCAGCATCGAGCAAAGGGTGATCAGATCCGCGCCGATATGTCCGTAGCTGATCGCGCCATGGTTTGCGCCCCAGTTGTTCATCACGTCGTAAGCGGTCTTGAACGCGCCCTCGCCGGTTACGCGCGGTGCGAACCATGTGCAGGGCCATGTATAATCGGTGCGCTTCCAAAGCTTGTCGGAAACCTCATCCGGAAGCTTCACAGTCCAGCCCTCTGCGATCTGCACCACGGGGCCAAGTCCTTTTACAAGATTTAAACGCATCATGGTAACGGGCATCTGCGCTTCCGTCAGGAAACGGGAGGAGAAGCCGCCGCCTCTGAAATAGCCAAAGTCAGCCGCATTCCATGTGGTAGCTTCCATGATCGCCTTCTGATCCTCTTCGGTCACCTCATACCAGGGCTTCATCACGCCGTTGCCGTCTGCGTCCTTTGCCTGACCGCAGGCGTCCAGACAAGCCGCGCCGGAGTTGATCAGATGGATGAAGCCGCCTGCCTCCTTCGCTTTGCCTTCCAGCTCATAGCCGGTCGCTTTTTTTACCGCCTCAGGGCTCCAGTAAGTACGAACGTCCGCAAAAATCTGCGCCCTGTTTGTCAGAAGCTTCATAAACAGCATGCCAAGACCGTTTAATACGTCGTTCTCGGTTGCAAGGATGTAAGGCTCGCGCGCGCCGTTCCAGTCAAAGGAGGTGTTTAACAGCGCCTCGGGGAAGTCGCAGTTGGGATAAAAATCTGTCCACTGGCGCTGTCCCTGGAAGCCTGCCGCGATCGCGTTGTGGCCTACCTTTTCTTCCTCGCAGCCTTCCGGCAGGTTCGGGTTGCCGTTCATCAGGTCTTTGATGATGCACATCATCTTTACGAGGAACTCCCAGTCTTTTTCCTTCTGCTCGGGAGTCTTCTGCACCTCGGCAGGGTTTTTGTCAAAGCCTTCCTTGCAGTTAGCCTTTACCCATGCCAGCGCTTTTTCATATTCCTTCTTATCATAAATCTCTTCGGTCATGCGGCGGATCAGCTCAACCTCATCCACGGATTCCACTCTCATTCCAAGATATTCCTCGATGAAGGCAGGATCGATGATGGAGCCGCCGATACCCATGCAGATGGAACCGATCTGCAGATAGGATTTGCCGCGCATCGTTGCAGCAGCCACAGCCGCGCGTCCGAAGCGGAGCAGCTTTTCTTTGACATCCTCAGGGATTTCCTTGCTGTCAGCCTCCTGAACGTCATGTCCGTAAATGCCGAAGGCGGGAAGCCCTTTCTGCGCATGGGTTGCCAGAACGGAAGCCAGATAAACCGCGCCGGGACGCTCTGTGCCGTTAAAGCCCCATACGCCCTTGATCGTCATCGGATCCATATCCATCGTCTCAGCGCCGTAGCACCAGCAGGGTGTTACCGTCAGGGTAATGGAAACGCCCTCTTTGCGGAACTTGTCCGCACATGCAGCCGTCTCGCCTGCGCGTCCGATCGTCGTATCAGCGATCACGACCTTTACCGGCTCGCCGTTGGAATAACGCAGATTCTCCGTGAAAAGCTGCGCCGCCGCCTTCGCCATTCCCATCGTCTGTTCTTCCAGAGATTCTCTTACTTTCAGATAGCCTCTGCGTCCGTCGATCGTAGGACGGATGCCGATTACGGGGTAATCCCCGATCAGTCTGTTTGCTGCCATAGCAAATACCTCCGTTAATGCGCGGGGAAAGCCCCTACACCGCCAACCAGACCGGCGCTGTATCCGCTTCCTGCCCACTGTATATCATAAAGATAATTAAATCATATCACTTTCCTTACGCCTTTTCTAGTGATATAATGATAAAAAATGGTACAATATTCACTTTCAAAAAAGCTGCCCCGGCGGCGTTCAAAACAGTTATGCCGTCAGGTCCGGCGCAGTGCAGCCGTCCGCTTTGGATGACTTGTCTGCGAAGGAAAAATTGCCCGGCGGCACTTTCTTTCCGCGCGCGGGTTGTGCACTGTCCAAGCGCATCCCTTTGCGCGAGTTTGCACGTTCCGCGCGCGTCCGGAAAGGAAGTGCCCGCCCCGGCAATTTTTCTGTGAGCAGACCGGAATCCAGAGCGGACGGCTGCACTGCGCCGGGTCTGACGGTACACTGTTTTCCCGCCGGGGCGGCTGGTACGGAGGTTTTATGCATTATCTTGATCTTCGCGAACAGACCAGCCACGGCACGCCGGACTTTCCGTTTGCCTTTTACCGCGTTCAGGAAGGGCATCCCCGCTATGACATGCCGTTCCACTGGCACAAGGAATGGGAGCTGATCCGCATTCTCAAAGGACGCTTTACCTGCTACATCAACGGCGAACAGTATCCGGCAAAAAAAGGCGATTTTCTCTTTATCACGCAGGGTGCGCTCCACGGCGGCACACCGGAGGACTGCGTTTATGAATGCGCCGTTTTCGATCCGCTGACCTTTCTGATGCATCCGGAAAGCTGCCGCAGCCTCGTCCAGCAGCTTTACAGCGGAAAATTCGGCATTCCCCCTGTCCTTTCGAGCTCCTGCAGCGCTTTTTCCCAGACCGCTTCCAAACTTTTTTCCTGCGCGCAGGCAAAAGCGCCCGGCTGGGAGCTTACCCTTACGGGGCTTTTATTCGAGCTGCTCGGGCTTCTCTGGCAGGATCACATTCTGGAACAAAATTCCCCTCAGTCAGTTCCGGATACGGACCGCGCCTTTTTGCTGAAGCCGGTTTTAGAATACATCGACCGCCACTATATGCAGCAGATCACGCTGGAGGAGCTGGCGCATCTAACCGGAATGTCCCCCCGGTATTTCTGCCGTTTTTTCAACACCTTCATCCACCGCACGCCCATCGACTATCTGAACTATTACCGCATCGAAATCGCGTGCTTTCTGCTGGCGTCCACCCGGCTTTCGGTCACGGAAATCGCCTGCCGCTGCGGCTTTAACGACAGCAGCTATTTTGTCAAAATTTTTAAAAAATACAAAGGAGCCACGCCCCTGCAGTATCGCAGGAACGGACTCCCCGAATGATCTTTTTGCCCTTCCCTATCTGTTGGGCTGTTTTTCCCGGCTGTAGGTGACGATCAGAAGCTCCACGCTCAAAACGTCGCTCATTTTTCCTGTTTTGACGGCTTCATCCGCCTCCACGCACGCCTGCAGCGCTTCTTTTAACTCTGCCATTGTAAACCGGGACGCCTGACTTACATATTTGCGGACGACAAACCCGTGCAGCCCGGTTTTTTCTCCGATTTTTTTATCGTCCAGCCCTTTCTTTTTCAGCTCCTTGACCTGCATCAAAAGGTTAAACTGCCGCCCGATCAAAAACAGGATGCGCATGGGCGGCTCCTTTAACGCCAGTAGGTCATAATACAGCTCCAGCGCCCGCTTCTGCCTGCGCAGGGCGATTGATTCCACCATATCAAAAATCTGATTGCCGATCTGGCGCGTGCATACCGCCTCAATATCCTCCTGCGTGACCGCTGCTTTTCCCAGCGTGTAGCAAAACAGCTTCTCCAATTCACGGCTGATGTTTTCCATGTCGCTTCCCACGCGCTGCAGAAAATATTGAAGATCCGCCTGCGTGATCTGCTTTCCTTCTTTTTTCAGCTGCACGAGGATCCATTTCTGGAGCGTCGCCTCGTTCTGCCGCGCAAATTCCACCGCGCGCCCCGTATCCTTTACCGCCTTATACAGCCTGCCGCGCTTGTCCACTTCCGTTTCCACAAAAACAAAATATGCCGTGGGGGAAATCTGCCGGATATAGTCCGCCAGCTGGTCGGAAGCCTTTTTGAACATGCCGCTGTTTTCTACCACGATCACGCGCCGCTCTGCAAAAAACGGCATCGTTTCCGCAAGATCAATGAGCTTTGGGATTTCCGTCCCTTTTCCCTCAAAATAGTGGTAATTCATCGTATCGCCGCCCGCCAGCGCGTCTTTGAGCTTGTCCCGGTACTGCAGGCGCAGATACGCCTCTTCTCCATATAAAAGATAAACCTGCCGAAAACCGCCGCTTTTTATATCCTCCAACAACTGCTGCAAATCCGATTCCTCCTCGCGCGTCCATGCTTTTCTCCATGATACCACAGCGCCTTTCCGGACGCCAGCGATTTCTTGGCGGCAGCGATTTCTTGACGGCAATGATTTCTTGGCGCAACGATCTCTTAGCGGCAATCATTTCTTGGCGGCAGCTCCGGCTTTTTTATTTTGCCGTCATGCCGCCCTGCATTTCAGATACTGCGCGCCGAATTTCAGCCCCGCCAAAAACAGCGCCAGCCCCAGCCCCGTATAAAATACCGCAATGCACATTTCCGGCATCAGCTGTTTTGTCCGGATCAAAATCCCGAGCGTCATCATAAACGCCATGATCAGAAAGGATTTCAGATCAAAAAAATGCCAGAAATACTGCTTGCTTTCGTATTCCCCGATCCGCTTCGTGTGCTTTTTGACAAGCCGGTTAAAAATCATTCCCCAGAAAAAGCAAAATACCGCCGCCGAACATACGACGTTAAAAAGCGTTACATACGGCGCGTATGCCCCGATCCCGATCCTTAAAATATTGAATCCGGCAAACGCCCAGACGATCCCTGCAAGAAAAAGCAATGTTTTATTTTCTACCTTCATTTCGGATACCTCCTTTAATATGAACATTGTTCATTTTGGATTTTATCCGATTTGGGCGGGGACGTCAAGTGACTTTGTCACAAATGATGTTTTCAATATCCATCCAGCCGCTGTCAATATACGCACCAATTTGTACGCCAAGAGTATTGTGCATTATGCACAATTTCAATATCTTCTATTTTATATATCGAGTCATATTTCTAGTACATTAACTATATTTCTTGATATATATCAATTATTTTTTCCATGTTATTATTATTTCATAAATCAAATGTATATACAATTTGAAAGGGGGATTTTACTTCAATGAAAAAACATTTTCTTCGCTTTACCGGAATTTTTTTCAGTATATCGTTCTGTTTTATCGGAGCTATATGCTGTGCCAAGTCTATATCTGCCTATGCCCACGAAAATAGTTACACTACTGAAATGACCGCTTCCTCTGATGCGGAACCCTGTCCCTCCGAAACCGACCTGGCGGACACAGGGGCAGGCGCTGAAACAGAAGCCCCTTCAGAATCCCAATCCAATACCGAAACAGAAGCGATCCCCGACCAAACCACAGAATCTGAATCAGCTGCCGAAACAGCTACTATCCCTGATACAGAAGAGGATATGAATACTGAAACAGAAACCCAGTCCACCTCAGAACCTGATTTGCTTCCTGAATCTGAGAGTTCTACACAGTCTGAAAATGTAACCGAAACCGAAACGGAATCCACATCAGAATCTTTTACAGAAACTACTGAGGAGTCAATCACAGAAACGGAATCTTTTACAGAAACTGTCTTGGCCAACGAGCCTCCTGCTACAGGAACTTCTGCAGGACATCTGGCATCTGCCATATGTATGGCATTTATTTCAGCTGCAGGCATCTGTCTCTTGTTCCTGTTTCAGAAAGGTATGAATAAATAATGGACGCTTATCAACGCACTGCACCACCATCCGAAAGCGCAGATTCCCATGACCGCTCTTTTGTACCGCTTTGGAAAGATTTTTTATATCTTGGCATTAAAATTGCTGTTATCTTTCTCATTCTATGGGGGATTTTCACCTTTATCTTCGGTGTATTCCGTTATAACAGCAACGATATGTCTCCTTCCTTAAAAAGCGGTGATTTGGTTTTTACATACCGTCTGGATAAAGATTATATCAGCGGCGATGTTGTTGCCATAAAACGTAACGGTAAAATTCTGACAGGACGTGTAATCGCCCTTCCCGGAGAAACTGTTGATATTACCGAAGAAGGTCTGTCGGTCAACGGCGCATTACTTTATGAACCAAATATTTATGGTCAAACGCGTCGATATGAAGAAGGTATCGAATTTCCGGTCACACTTGCCGACGATCAGATTTTTCTCCTGTGTGACAATCGTGAAAATGCAACGGACAGCCGGATTTACGGTCCTGTATCCAGCAAAGATTCCCTTGGAACTGTTATCATGTTCCTGCGGAGACGTGGAATATAAAATTCTGGTCATCAGAATTTTATAAAATGACAGCACATTGCTGTCGGTATATAAAAAGGAGGTCATTATATGAAACGCATTAAAATGAAAGGACTGTTTGGTAAAATCGCAGCTTCTGCCCTTGCGCTCTCTCTTTGTCTGGGTGGAAATACGTATGCCGCCGATGTTACAGAAGGGACTCCCGGACAGCCGCCTGAAATCAAAATCACGCATACGATGGAGATGCCAGTGGGAACTGTATACCCTTCTTCAAAATCCACCTTTAAGTTTTCATTTGAATCCTCGGATCCAAATGCCCCTGCAATACAGGCATCCTTAAAGTTTGACAATCAGGCTTACGAATTTCGCAACGACATCAAACACTATGAGCAGCAGACTCGAAATATTTTATCCGGACTGCAGTTCTCAAGCCCCGGCGTTTATACTTATACTGTAACGCAGGAGCCCGACACTGTAACCGGTCTGGAGGACGTTCAGAAAATCACTTACTCTGACGCTTCTTACACGATGAAGCTCTGGGTAGAAGAAAATCCTGATGTCCCGGATACTTACTATATTAAATCCGCTACCGTTGAAAATGAGGCACACGAAAAAATCGATCCTGCAAATGGTGAATTTTGCTTTGCCAATACATATGATAACGGTCTGGGCGAGCCCTCTACAGGTTCCTTTATCGTTTCCAACAGCATAAAAGGCGATTATGCTGACCCCAACAAATCTTTTTCTTATCAGGTCAGCCTTGCCGATACCAAAAAACCGCACACAATGCCTGTTTCCATCAAAGTAAACGGTACGCCTCAGTCTCTGGAATTCGGTAACGTTATCACATTTGATCTCGCTCCCGGAGAAACCTGGGTTCTTGAAGCTCCTTATGGAACGCTTTTCGACATCGAGGCTCTTGCCGATGAACACTACAGCCATAAGCACGAGCATTTCTGGGAAGAAGGGAAATTATGGAGCACGAGAGAAAATAAACACTTCAACGAATCCCTGAAAGACCGTATCGCATCCGGTAAAAGCGATAACGCAAACGGCGGAACCTTCCCTGCTCATTTATCAAAATGGACGCATACTTACGACGGAACCTTTGTTCCTCCGACCGGAATCTCTGTCAACACTCTTCCGTTTATCGTGCTGATCGGCGTAGCCGCTGCAGGAATTGCCGCTTACTTTGTAAGCCGCAGAAGAAAAAGAAGCTGAGCCTGTTTAACATATTGCCTATTATAAAAATATCAGGATTTTTTTGAAAGAAAGGTGCCGATGAAAAAGAATTTTTCTTTAAATAACATAAAAAATCATAATTTTTCCATCGGTCGCAGGATTTTCCATATTCTGGACAGCATTGTGGATTTCACAATGCTGTCCCTCTTCCTGCTGATGCTTGCCTCCGGCTTTTACGCGATATGGGATTCTCAACAGATCATGCAGGAAGCCGACTCTGTAACCTATAAAACCTATAAGCCTTCTGAAAATCCCAAAACCTTTGAAGAACTCCAAAAGATTAATCCGGATGTATTCGGATGGCTTACTGTCTACGGAACCCATATAGACTATCCTCTTTTGCAGGGCACTGACAACAGCACCTATGTCAACACAGATCCCGAAGGCAATTATTCCCTATCAGGAAGTATTTTTTTAGACAGCAGAAACCAACCGGATTTTTCAGATTTCAACAACATTATTCACGGACACCATATGGCTGGAAATGTCATGTTTGGAGAAATTGACCTTTTTGAGGAAGAGGACTTTTTTAATTCCCACCAATACGGTTCTCTTTACTACGACGGGCAGCTTCACGGAATCGAATTTTTTGCCTATCTTCAGGCTGATGCCTATGATGAAACAATTTATGATTTGTCATCTAAAGATACAGCCGGACAAAAAGAAGAATACATAAAAAAAATCACAGATTCCGCACTGCATCTTCGGAAATGCGAGATTTCCGCAAACGACCATATCGTTCTTTTGAGCACATGCAGCACACAGGGAACAAATAGCCGAAACCTTTTAGCCGGAGTTATTACTCCATCTCCTCACCAAAATCCTTTTCCGAAAGGATGAACCAACAGACAGGGGGACTTCCTTATGTTTACTTCTTATATTAAAAAAGCGCCATATCGCCTACTTGCAGTTTTTTTCTCTATCCTCTTATGGATGCCGGCATCTCTGACTGCCAGTGCTGCTTCCACTGCAGAGCTGCAGCTTCAGATTTCGCAAAAAATACACACCGAAAATAACGGGGAACCAATACAGAATACATTTTTCTACTCTCTGATTCCTCTTGCTCCGGATTTTCCTATGCCTGAAAATACCGAAGGAGATTACTTTTCCTTTACTATAACCGGAAATGCTACATATACCCTGCCTCCTATCGTTTTTCATAAATCCGGGATATATTCCTATCAGCTAAAGCAAAACATTCCCTCTTCCTCAAATGGAATCCTTTATGATAAGCGGATTTACCGTATCGATTTCTACATTGAAAATGATACTTCCGGTTTTAAGCCTCCTCTTCTTGTAATTACTGAGGAAGGCTCCGATAAAGTAGACCATATCATTTTTGAAAATACTGTTTCCGAGACAGATCGCCCGAAACCAGATCATCCCGAAACAGACCATGATCACTCCGATACCGATTCTTCCCAAAGCGTGCGAAATGATTCATCTTCTTCCGCTTCCGATAAAACAGATCTGAATGTGCCTCCTTTGCCCGGAAGCGATACAGGCACAATTACCAATCAGCCCGCATCGTCCCAGACCGGTGACAATGCTCCTATTCTCTTTTTAACCATTCTGATTTTTGTTTCAGTTTCCGGCATTTTATTCTTAATCCGCCGAAGGAGACGATAAAAAATCAGCATTCTTATCCTTTCATGATTCCAACCAGAAAAAGCCTGATTCTTTTCCTATCGAATCAGGCTTCTTCCCTTTATTTCCCTTTTCTTACAGCATTTTGATCCATTGCAAGTTCCGATGATCCGGCGTTTCTTACGCCTTCGCCCCTGCCAGCGCCTGCGCGATGTCCTCTCTCATATCGATAACCGCCTGACGGGAAGCCTCCGCATAATTTGCCGCGCCGAACTTCGCATATTTCTCCTGCTGGTAAGCCGCGATGATGCCGCGGGAGGAGTTGATGATCGCACCCAGCCCGTCCTCATTGAAGAAGTGGACCAGATCTGCGCCCTTGCCGCCCTGCGCGCCGTATCCCGGAACGAGGATGTAAGCCTTCGGCATTACCTTGCGCAGCGCCTTGCCCATCTCGGGATAGGTTGCGCCTACGACAGCGCCCACGTTGCTGTATTCGCTGCCCATGCATTCGCTGCCCCATTCTGCCACCTTTTCGCCCACGATCTCATACAGCGGGCGGCCATCCACCAGACGGTCCTGAAATTCGCCGCTGCTGGGGTTGGACGTTTTTACAAGGACAAAAATACCCTTGTTGTTCTCCTGACATACCTTTATAAACGGCTTGATGCCGTCAGAACCCAAATAAGGGTTTACCGTCGCAAAATCCTCGTCAAAGGGCGCGTAGGTTTTGCTTCCTACTTCAACCTTGCCCAGATGTCCTACCGCATACGCCTCGGAGGTAGAGCCGATGTCTCCGCGCTTGATGTCGCCGATCACAACAAGCCCCTTTTCCTTACAGTAGTCTACGGTCTTCTGAAAAGCGATCATGCCTTCCACGCCAAACTGCTCGTACATCGCGATCTGAGGCTTTACCGCCGGGATCAGATCATAAACCGCGTCCACGATGCCCTTATTGTATTCCCAGATTGCCTCTGCCGCGCCCTTTAACGTCTCGCCGTGCTCCTTAAAGGCTGCCTCTTTGATCTGCTCCGGGATAAATTTCATCATGGGATCGAGTCCCACCACGATCGGGGCATTGGTCTTTTTAATGTTTGCAATCAGCTGATCGATCATGTCCAATCTCCTTTTTTCTTCCTGTATTTTTAAAAAAATGTCGGGTGCAAATCCCTTTATCATCGTATCACATTCCGATGTTGTTCACAAGACCGGAACTTTTTAAAAGCCATTTTTCCCCCGCCTTTGCCACGGCTGCCCCTGCTGCCGTCAGCCCTGCCGCAAGCGCTGCAATCCCCCAGACCGGGATAAAAATATGCGCGCCGATCATTCCGATCCCTTCCAGAACGACCGCATGGACCAGATAGATCTCATAGGAATACTTGTCTGTCATCCGCACGATCCGGCTTTGACAGCGCACATTTTTTGTGGCAAGGATCAAAAGCCCGAACGCCCATGACCAGACCATAAAGCTGTCCGTCTCTGCCCGAAACAGGATGAGCCCCAGCTGCACAAAAGCCATCAGCACTGCAAAAAACAACGTCTTTTTACAGGTCAGCCCTCGCTGCTTTTCCCCCTTTTTTACCTGCCCGATCATATGGGGAAGGGGCTTTGCCTCCACGATCTGATAAACGAGCATCCCCAGCACAAAATAATGCAGATAATAAAAGATCATCATGTAGTCCGACAGTCCCGCCGCCGTCCACAGATACCGCAGCGCAAGCGTCAGCACATAGGCAAAAAACGCGCTCCCCACGCCCCGGATCAACTGGGTCAGAACAGGCGCGAACAGGTAAAACGCAAAAAACAGGCACACCGTCCACGTCGCCGTCAGATTTGCCCAGAACTGATCCGGCGCGGGGATCCATGCGTTCGTCAGCAGAAAATATCTGAGCCAGTACAGCCCGTCCGGATCTGCCGGCACATCCCTTAAAATCAGGATGTGCAGCGCCATATTGTATAAAACAACCGCATCATACAGGGGAAGAAGCCTCAAAAGCCGCTTTTTGTAATACCGCAGCGCCGCATGCTTCCTGCCCGATAAAAGCTCCCTGTCCCCGCCTGCCAGAAAGCCGCTGATCATAAAAAACAGATACACGCCCGCCGCTCCCTGATTTGCCAGCCATGCGGCGGTTCCCTCAATCTCCAGATAAGGGGCAAGATGCGTCACAAACACGCCCAGGCATGCTGCCGCCCGGAAGATGCGGATATTGTCGTATTGCTTCATTTTTTACCTTCCAACGCTCTGACACAAAAACTGAAACATCCTCGCATACGTATCCGGCGTATAGTGCAGGCCGTCCGGCAGCGTTTCATAGCCTGCCGCCGTCAGATAGCCGTATAAATCGATCCTTCCGATGCCCTGATCCAGCCTGCCGCCCAGCTGCCCGTTAAAATACTCCACCGCCCAGTTGCGCTTGCCGTAGGCATTTTCCCCGACCGGCCCCACCGATGCAAAATAGACCGAAGCGCCCTTTTTGCGCCAGTCCTGCGCGTAGCGGTTGATCAGCGGAATGTAATCGTTGTGCCGGGACAGGTCGTTTACGCCGTAATTTAAAATAATCACGCTGCCCGGCGTCACAAACCGGTCGATGTCCTGCTTTGCCTTCTGCCCGGAAAGCCAGTCCACGCCGCCGCCAAAGCACGCCACAAACGCCGTGCCCGGATGCATGGCGCTGCCGCCCACCGCATTTCCCATCTGCCCCGTGCGGGAATCCCCCACAAAGATCAGGTTTCCGGCAGACAGCGGCGGCTGCCCGGCTTCCGGCTGAGCCTGCAAGGCTGCCTCAGACTGCTGCCCCGCCGGAGTCTGCGCCTGCCCTGATGTCTGAGACTGCAGCTGAGCCTTCACAAACTGCGCCTGCTGCGCCAGCGCTTCTGCCATGGCGCTGTCAACCGCGATTTCTGCCACCGCGCTGCTTTTTACATATCCGATGGTATTTCCAAAAACCGTCTCATACCAGCCGTCCGCCGTTTTGCCGCAAATATTGAGCGCCTGTCCTGCCGCCGCTGTCCCCACGACAGCGGAAGCGTCCTCCGGCAGGGCATATACGGCTGTATCCTGCAAAGCTGCCGCCGCCAGCACCGCAGGCGCAATCTCTGTGGCGTTTGCCGCAGACGCAAAAATCCCGGTTCCTGGCAGCATAAACGCTGCGCACAGCATGACTGCAAATACCGCCGCTTTCCACCCCCTCCGGCATCGTGTGTTTCCTTTTCCGAATCCTTTTTTCACATCCGCTTCCTCTTTTCCTTTTTTGCCGCTGCCCTTTCCTGCCTTTTGGGCGCCGCTTTTACTCCCTTATCTGGTCTTTAAAAAGACCGCCTCCCGCTGCGCCTTTTCATCGTCGGGATACAGCGCCAGATACTGCTCCATCGCAAGCTTTGCCTGATCGTACTGCCCCAGATATTCGTATGCCACGATTTCGTTGAACTTTAACGACTGGGTAACGGTGTTTCCTTCCACGTTCATCCCCGCCTGAAACGCCGCCAGCGCCGCCTCATAATCGCCGCCCTTTAGCTTGCACAGCCCAAGCTGGTTGTAGATCGACGCGTCCGGCTCCTTCGTTTCCAGATAAGTGCTGTAAACGCTCGCCGCATAATTATAATCTCCCAGCGCCTCATAGGTCTGCCCCAGAAGGGACGCCGCCTCCGCGCCGCCTGCCTCCTGCGCTTTTTCCAGACTTGCCCGCGCCTGCTCATAATCGCCCAGATAAAAGCTGATGCGCCCCCGGTCAAAGTCGGACAGCTTTTTGGATTTGTCGTCCAGAACCGCCTGCAGATAAGAAGCGCCCAGCTCGTCCGCACCGTATTTGCCCGCGCTGCAGAAAATATCGATCCGCAGGTCATAATCCTCTTCATCCGCCTTTACCGCATTGTCAAAATCCGCCTTTGCGGCTTCCAGATCCCCTTTTTCCAACTCCAGCGTGCCCTTTAAATACCAGGCGGTCTTTTCCTTCGGCGCAAGATCCGTGATCGCCTTATAAACGCCGATCGCCTTGTCCGTCTGACCGCTCCTGTAATACGCCGTCGCCAGATAATAATTGACGTCGTAATCCACCGCGTCCGGCGCCGGCCCGCCCTGCGCCAGCGCCTTTTCCAGACTTGCCGCCGCATTTTCATAATCGGTCATTCCCATATAGGCAAGCCCCTGCCCCCGGTAGACCATCCGCATATCCTCTTTCTCCAAAGCAGCCGCCTCAAAACAGGTCAGCGCCCCTTCATAATCCATCTGCTCGATCAGCTCCATCCCCTGCGACACATAGTCCTGTTCCGGTTCTGAACCGCAGCCTGCCATCACTGCCGCCATGCAGACGCCAAGCAGCCATCCGTATCGTTTGCTTTTCCGCATTTTTTCCTCACTTTGCTTTTCTTGAAAAAGGCACTCCTTCTCAGCCTTCTTTCCGGTTCAGGGTCAGGCTTTCCATACGGATGCCGCTCTCCCCGAAAAACAGCGTCAGATACTGCTCCTTTTCTTCCTTGATAAAAAGCTCTACCCTGCGCTCAACCGTTTTGCCGCCGGTTCCCGTGATCGTTACCGTCCCCAGAAGCGTCCCGCCCAAAAAGACCGAAACGGGCATCTGCGCCAGCTCCCCTGCGGCAGAGCCCATCTGCAACGTCAGGCTGTATGCCCCGGGACGCTCAGCCTCCAGCGCATAAACCGCCCTGCTTCCTCTGGACGTATCCAGCCGGGAAACGTCCAGCCGTGCACATTCCCCGATCCTTTTATGTTCCAAAACAAGCCCTTCCAGCGCTTCCCTGACCGGGCTGTTTATTTCTTCGCACACATCCGATTCCCGGTCAAGAAAACGGTTCATTACCGGCGAACGCATCAAAAAGCGGCAGATATTCCCCGCGTTCCGGATCAGCTCGGCACGGCAGATCCGCCCTGTTTCCAAACCTTCCAGCGTGTTGTCCCCGGCGGAATTTTTTTCCGCATCCGAAACGACCATGTAAACGTCGTTCTGGGCGCGCACCATCGGAACCGTATTGTTCCCGGCTGCCTCCTGCCCTTCTTCGTTCATCTTCGCCCACCAGTCGGTCATTACCATGCCCTCATAGCCCCATTCCCTGCGCAGGATGGTCGTCAGAAGGTCATAATTTCCCGCCGTCCACACGCCGTTTAAAGGCCCGTAGGTAGACATGACGCTGTACGCCTTGCCTTCCCTGACCGCGATCTCAAACCCTTTTAAGTAGATTTCCCTCGCCGCCCGCTCCGAAAGGACGGAATCCGCGTCGTGACGGCGGTATTCCTGATTGTTGCACGCAAAGTGCTTGACCGTCCCGGTGACGCCGTATTTTGCCATGCCCCGAAGCTGCGCTGCCGCCATTTTCCCGGTCAGATACGGATCTTCCGAAAAATATTCAAAATTCCGCCCATTCAAGGGATTGCGGTGGATGTTCATACCGGGGCCAAGCAGGGTGTCGATCCGGTTTTTGCGCAGCTCCATGCCCTCCATCTCATACAGCTCCTCTGCCAGCGCCGTATTGAAGGTGCAGGCAAGCAGCGTGCCGTTTGGCAAAGAATACGCCATCGTCCCGCAGTCCATCCGGATGCCGGAAGGGCCGTCGGAGCAGCATGCAATCGGAATCCCGTAATTTTGCAGTGCCTTTGTCACGCCGCCGAACGCAGCCGCCGTTCCGGGCGTTACCTTCGGGGAACACATCCCCTCGCCCCGGATCAGGCACGCCAGCTCTTCGTCGGACAGCTGCGACAAAAACTGCTCCATGGAAGCCTTACCGTCGTATACGTCTGCAAGGCGCAGCCCCCGGTCGCCCGGCTTTTCGCCGCCGCCCTTTGCTGCATTTTCCCGGATCAGCTCCTCCCTGCCCTGACGGATGCGCGCTGAAAGATCAGCCGTCCGAAGCGGCGCAGGCACATATCCTTCCCGGAAGCTTCCGTCTCCGTTTCGCATCGGGCAAAGCCTGTCAAAGCCCGTTACGGGAGCCAGCGCCTCCGTGCACCTTTCTGTGACCGTCAGCTCCGTTATGTCCGCCGTGCACGCCAGCCCGGCGCTGCGCACGTCGCCGCCCACATAAAAATGATATTCGCCCGCTTCCAGCACATAGCAGGATTTCTGCCCCGTCACGCCGCCGTCGTCGTAGGAAGCGCAGTCCTTCAGACAGATTTCAAACGTCAGCTCCTCTGCCTCTCCCGGTGCCAGAAGCTGCGTCTTTTGAAATGCCGCAAGGCTTCTTGCCGCCTTTCCCAGCTTTCCCTGCGGCGCTTCCACATAGACCTGCACCACATCCTTGCCCGGTGCGGCTCCCGTATTTTTAACGAGCACGCGCAGCCCGATTTCTGTCCCGGACGCTGCCGTGTACGTTACCCGCCGCGAAAACTCCGTATAGGATAAGCCAAACCCGAACGGATACAGTACCTTGTCCTTTGCAAACGTCTCAAAATAGCGGTATCCCACATAAATGTCTTCCGCAAAAATATTCTGCGACCCGTTTCCGAAATTGCGGGTGGACGGATAGTCCGAGATGTCCCGTGCGATCGTATCCGCAAGACGCCCGCTGGGGTTTACCATACCGGTCAGCACCTCTGCCGCCGCCATTCCGCCCTCCTGGCCGCCCTGCCATACATACAAAACCGACTGCGGGCGATAGCGCTCCACCCATTTCATGTCGATGATATTTCCCACATTCAAAACGACTGCGACCCGTGAAAAAGCACCGCAGACATTTTCCAAAAGCGCTTCCTCCTGCCGGGTCAAAAGATAGCTGCCCTCCGACTCGCTGTTGTCGTGATCCTCCCCGGCTGTCCGCCCGATCACGACGACCGCCAGATCGGAAGCCTCCGCCGCTTTTTGGGCAAGCTCCCTGTCAACCGGCATTTCCTTCTGACACCACGGCTCCTGCGCCCAGCCCGCTCCCTGATCGAAGGGATTGTCTGCGATCCATTCCCGGTATACCCGCTCCAGCGCTTCATTGACGGAAACGCCGCACGCCTTCAGCCCGTCCAGAATGTTCGTCACATAGGGGGCGTTTACCATGCCGCCCGAGCCCGTCCCGCTCTTGTAATAGGTAAACTGCGTCCGCCCGAACACCGAAACCTTCTCGCCGCTTCTGATCGGCAGCGCGTTTTTTTCATTTCTGAGAAGCACGCAGCCCTCCGCCGCCGTCATGCGCGCAAGCTTTGCATATTTTTCATGATCCAATACAAACCGCATCGTTCTTCCCCTTTCCCTTGATACCGCTTACAGTATTTTCCTGAGTCCCTTCGGATAATGGTTTTTCAATATTCCGCCTGCCAGCTTGCCCCATCCAAGCCCATAGCCTTCCAGCGCTGCCATATACCAGCCCTTTTCCCCGTCCCACAAAACCGTCATGCCGCCGATCCACTGCTTTGCCTGCAACAGATCAAGCTTTGCGCACCGGCGCGCGTCCGCGGGCGAAAGTGCCAGCGCCAGCGCGTGCGACGGCTCGAAGCGGCCTTTTTTCAACGTGCCCAGATGCAGTCCCGGCCGCAGCACCTTTAAGCCCTGCAGCGCAGGAAGCTCTTTGGGCGCGACATAAATCTGATCCCCGAACTTTAAAAAAGTGCCGTCCAGCCGGATGTTTAAATTCTCCGCTTCAAATTCCCGCCACGGCGCGCAGTCCTTTTCGGAAATGCCCTTCTGGATTCCGTAAAGGCTCCTTGCAGGGACATTTTCCTGCGCCTCTCCGCCCTTTTTCAAAACGGCGAGATAATGCCCTTCCCCTTTTAAATGATGGGGAAACAGCCGTACCGTCCTTTCCGGAACCCCTTTGTTCGCCTCCAAAAACGCCTCCTCTGCTGCGTCGCCCAGAGAGCCGTATTCCTGCGCCCACCCGGCATTTCCGGGCGTCATCCCTTCCCATTTTTGCGCGTCCTCAACGGCAAATTCCGGATGCCGCGCCAAAAACCGAAGCACGCTTCCCTCGTCTTCCGCCGGGGCAAAGGTACAGGTGGAATACACAAGCCTTCCGCCGTCTTTCAGCATCCGCGCCGCGCAGTCCAAAATGCCGTCCTGACGCTGCGCGCACATTTCTACATTTTCGGCGCTCCATTCCCTGCAGGCTTCCGGATGCTTGCGGAACATTCCTTCGCCGGAACAGGGCGCATCCACCAAAATCTTATCAAAATAGCCCGGAAAATGCTCCGCCAGCTTTTCCGGCGTTTCGTTCGTCACAAGCGCATTGGCGATCCCCATCCGCTCGATATTTTCCGAAAGGATCTTCGCCCGCGCCGGATGGATCTCGTTGCACACAAGGATCCCCCTGCCGCCCATCTTTGCGCCCAACTGCGTGCTCTTTCCTCCCGGCGCCGCGCACAGGTCCAGTACCCGCTCGCCCGGCTTTGCGTCCATATAGACCGCCGGCGCCATCGCGCTCGCCTCCTGTATGTAATACGCCCCGGCCTCGTGGAACGGGTGCTTTCCCGGCTGCGCTTCTTCCTTATAATAAAAGCCGTCCGGTTCCCATGCCGTCTCCTCCAATTCAAAGGGCATCTTTTCCAAAAAATCCTCCCGGGAGCCCTTCAGCGGGTTTCGCCGCAGGGACTGTACATGGGAGTTTTCAAAACTCTTTATGAAATCGGGATATTCCGTCTGCAACATCTGCTGCATCCGCTGCTCAAATTCCTGTGGAAGCATCTGTTTTTCCTCGTATCGTCTTTTTTATCTATCCTTAATCAAATAGGGCTGTCTCACTTCTCGTACAGACGGCGGACCTCTTCTCTTGTCACATGTTCATAAATGGGATTTTTCACAACCGCCTGATACAACTTTTCAAAATCGTAAATCGGTTTCAACGTCTGTACCAACGCCTCCAATCCCTGCTCGATCCCCCGTTCTACCGCTTTCTTTTCAACATATCCAGACAGATTGCACATAAGGTCTACCTCCTTCCCCAGTCCGTCCTCCATTCTCATTTCATACTTCTCTTCCAGCTGTTTTTTCTTATCCTCCGCTGGTATATCCGGCGAAAGCAATATGTTAAGCATCCCCGTTAACTCATTCGCAGACTGCTCTTTATCGCATAGCCCGATCACGATAACGGAAAGCTTATCATAGGCGCTTTGAATATCCGGAAATCCCGGTATAATATCCCGTTTTTCCATCCGATATTCCGCTATCGCATTTCCGATCTTTTTCGGAACATTCATACATATCCAAATAGAATATACCTTCTTTATTTCGTCATACTCCGCATTATTAAATTCTGTTCCCATCTGAGACGAAATCATTCTGGCGCAATAAAACACGCCTCTCGTCGGAATCTGGTAGCCGGAATAGTAATCCTTCTGCGCCTCCACATTTATAATCAGGCGGATTTTTCCGCCTTTGTCCGGCACACTGGCAAAAAAACGGATGTCATAATAAATGCTTCCCTCTCCTGACACCGTACTTTCTGTGGAAATTCCCGTAATGACCGGATTTGTTTTCCCCGGCTCCATTTTTGCCAATGAGATTTCTGGTTCCCCTTCAATACACGCCGCGATCTCCTCTAACTCCATTCCGCTGAATTCTTCTGCAACGTTCTTTAATATCCGTGCGAGTATCTCCCTCTGCGATAATACTCTTTTACACTGTGCATCATACTGAGCTTTTACATCAGCCACATCAATTGCTTTGCTGAGTGCACTCTCCATCCGCATTTCCCTTCTGTATCAATTTTTCACTGCGCTGCACTGTAATTTTACACCACTTTGCTGCTCTTGTATACCTGCAATCACGGATGCGTCATGTCATTTTCTCACCCCTGCTCCTCTTCCCACACCTCTTTTACCATAAACCGGATCATATTCGTCTCCATCCGCTCCTTCAGATCGTCAAACCGGCGGCATTCCTCCTCCGAAAATCCCGCCGTGCACACGGCGCGCAGGTCTGCCTCCACCTGTTCAAAGTCACGGCAGATTTTTTCTCCCTCCGCTGTCAGGCGGATTGACGTTTTCTCTTTATTCGCCTTTTCCTTCGCCCGCTTCTCCTTTCCCGTCTTTTCAAAATCCTCTGTTTCTTCTTTTTCCGTATCCTGCGTGATCAGCTTTTTCTTTTCCAGCTTCTGCATATTCAAAAACAGCTTCGGCTGTCCGACTCCCGCCACCTCGCCGAGCCGTCTCGCCCCGTCGCACGACTTCATCTGGGACAGCGCCGACAAAAGCAGCGCCTCCTCCAGCGTCAGCCCGTTTTTGCGGGCGGCGATGTCCAGCTCATACTGAAAAAGCCTGCGGAACCGGTACTGCCCGATCACAGCCCCGTCGCCTTCCACCTCTTCCCGCTGTATCCTGCGGCGTTCCTCCCCCAGCTTTTTGCTGCCCGGCAGGATCGCGATGGGCACGCCCCCGTCCTTTGCCGCCGACCATAAAAAGCTGTAGACCTGCAGGCGGATATTGGCGTAATCCTCCTGATCGTACACATCCTTATAAAATTCGTTGTAATATTCAAACAGCCCGATCTTCATTTTCAGGGTATTGTTTACCGTCGCGCCCTGACTGACAAGGCTTCCCTTACGCTTTAAATAATAATAGATCGGAACCTGCAGCGCATAAAAGCTTTCCGCATGGCGGATATATTCCAGATTAAACAAAAAATCCTCGCACCAGCTCAGGGACGTATCCATGCGGATATGGTACTTTTCAATGATGCTGCGCCGAAACATCTTGTTCCAGAGCACCCCGTAATAAAAATCCGCCGGATTTTCGATCATGCACGCCGCAAATTCCTGACGGTTCATCACCTTATCCTCTTCGATGTCGCCCTTCTGCGCCAGACGCTCCCCCGCTACCCGGTAAAAATCCGAAATGACCATGTCGCAGTCATATTCCTCCATGGAGCGCACCAAAAGCCTCGTCGCCTCCGGCACGATCCAGTCGTCGCTGTCCAGAAACTGAATAAACTTCCCCTGCGCCTGATCCAGCGCCTGATTCCTCGTATCCGAAACGCCCGTATTTTCCTTGTGGATCACGCGTACCCGGCTGTCTGCCCGTTCATACCCGTCGCAGATTTCCGCCGAGCCGTCGCTGCTTCCGTCATCCATCAAAAGCAGCTCGAAATCCCGGTAATCCTGCCTTAAAATACTGTCCACGCAGCGCTTTAAATATTTTTCCGCGTTATACACCGGCACAATGATGCTTACTACAGGTTTCATCTGTCATCTCTCCTTTATGTCACTCAGTTTCCCGCTGCCCCTGCACAGCCTCCTGTATTCCCGGGGCGATACCTGCATCCGTTTTTTAAAGACCTGATTAAAAAATTTAATGTCCTCATAGCCTACCGCCCGTGCGACCTCCGATACCCTCATGTCGCTTCCTTCCAGCAGCTTGCAGCTTTTTTCCACCCGGATCTTCTGCACATAATCGCGCACGCAAAGCCCCGTTTCCTGCTTAAACCTCCGGCTCACATAGGACAGGCTGTAATGCCTGCGCTCGCAGAAATCCTTCAGCGTCAGCCCCGTCCGATAGCTTCCGTCCACAAATTCCAGCATTTCCTGAACCGCCGTACTCTCCGGCAGCCTGCGCTGCTCCGGGATCACGCTGCGCAGCATTAAAAGCAGGATTTCCATCAGCTTCAGGCGGACAAGCTGGCTCCATCCGACCTTTTTTGCCCGGTATTCCGAAAGCATCTCCTGCATCAGATGAAGTACCGTCTTACCGCTGTCGTGAAAAATCCGGTTCACGCTGCTTTGTCCCAGAGACATCCGGTAATATTTGATCAAACATCCCTGCAAAAGCGTGTCAAACCGCCGACAGCCCCGCAGTGTCTCATCCACCACCTCCGGAAGAAACAGGCAGTTGATCAGCGTCAGCCCGCTGCTTTTCTGATAGCTGTGACGGCTGCCGCAGTCCACGATAAAATAGTCGCCCGCGCCGATCGTACATTCCTGTCCCTCCAGAATATGCACCGCCGTGCCTCCCGTGATATACGCCAGCTCAAAAAAATCATGCCCGTGCATCGTCAGGTCCTCCTGCCGCTGCGGCATCATCACAAGCTTCTCCCGTTCATCCCCCTGAAACTGACGGAATACCAGCGTGTTTTCCTGTCTCATAGTGCGCAAATCCACCCCCCGTTTTGACAAAAATCAGGTGCTTTTCTTTAGGCTACTATCTGGTAACATAAAAGTCAAGGGAAAACAAAATGCCGCCGCGCTTTGTGCGCTGTCCGGCAAAAAAAGAGGAGGTTTCTGTCATGCAGGATTTTATGAAACAAAACGCAAAATGGATCCGTCCGGCACAGGATACGGGAGACGTCTGCCCCATGTTTTTCAGACACTTTCCTTTGAAAGAAACGCCCCAAAAGGCAGTTCTTTCCATTACCGCGCTGGGCGTTTACGAAGCATTTTTAAACGGAAGCCGCATCGGGGATTTTATCCTCGCACCCGGCTGGACCGCCTACGAAAAACGGCTTCAGGTGCAGACCTATGACGTGACGTGCCTGCTTTCTTCCCAAAACGAGCTTTCCGTCACCGTCGGAAAGGGCTGGTACCGGGGGCGTATCGCATGGCCCTCTCCCGAGGAAACCGCGCGCCGCAAAAAGATTCCCGCCGGTCTGATCGCTGCTTTGACCCTCACTTTTTCAGACGGCTCCCAGACGACCATATCCACGGATGAAACCTGGCAGACCTGCGAAAGCCCGGTGCGCGCAAGCGAAATCTATGACGGGGAAATTTTTGACGCCCGTACCGCCCCTTTTTCCAATCCTGAAAATGCCGTCGTATTTGACGGTCCTTTCCACACCCTGATCCCCCAGCAGGGGCCTTTTGTGACCGAGCAGGAACGCATCCTCCCGGTTTCCGTCTTTACAACGCCTGCGGGCGAACGGGTCGTAGATTTCGGGCAGGAGGTTACCGGATACCCGGAAATCTCCCTGACCGCCGCCTGCGGCGAAAGGCTGGAGCTTTCCTGCGCGGAGACGCTGGATCAGGACGGAAATTTTTATACGGAAAATTACCGCAGCGCAAAGGCAAAATATACCTATCTCTGCAAAGACGGCTTCCAGACGTGCAAGCCGCGGCTGACCTTTTACGGCTTCCGCTATCTGCGGCTGGATCAGTTCCCCGGCGGGGCGGACAGCGCACGCCCGGAGCAGTTCTGCGCCGTCGCAGTCCATTCCGACATGGCGCGCACCGGACATCTTTCCTGCTCCGATCCGCTTTTGAACCGCTTTTTTGAAAATGTCATCTGGGGGCAAAAGGGCAATTTCGTGGACGTGCCAACCGACTGCCCGCAGCGCGACGAGCGGCTGGGCTGGACGGGCGACGCGCAGGTGTTCATCCGCACCGCCTGCTTCAATTTTGACGCGGAAGCCTTTTACCGGAAATGGCTGGCAGACCTTTCCGCCGACCAGTCCGAAAACGGCATGGTCTGCCATGTGATCCCCGCCGTCATGGACGTACAATACGGCAGCGCGGCGTGGGGCGACGCGGCGACCGTCTGCCCGTGGGAGCTTTACCTCGCCTACGGCGATCCCCGGATTTTAAAAGACCAGTTTGAAAGCATGAAAAAATGGGTGGACTATATTACCCTGACGACTTCCCAGCCAAATCTCTGGACCGGCGGCGAACACTACGGCGACTGGCTGGGGCTCGACGCGCCTGCCGGCAGCTACAAGGGCTCCACCCGCGAAGATTTCATTGCTTCGGCTTTTTACGCTTACTCCACAGAACTTGTGATCCGCGCAGGAAAGATCATCGGCGCAGATGTTTCTTCCTATGAAAAGCTGTATGCAGACATCGTAAGCGCCTTCCGCACCGCCTATCCGGTTTATACCACCCAGACCGAATGCGTGCTTGCCGCCCGTTTTCACCTTGCGCCCGACTGTCAGAAGGCGGCAGACCAGCTCGCCCGGATGATCAGAGACTGCGGCGTACAGCTCCAAACCGGCTTTGTCGGCACTCCCTATCTGCTCCATGTCCTCTCCGATCATGGCTATGCAGACCTCGCATGGTCGCTGCTTCTCAAAAAAGATTACCCGTCCTGGCTCTATCCGGTCACAAAGGGCGCGACGACCGTCTGGGAGCACTGGGACGGCATCATGGAAAACGGCAGCTTCTGGAGCAAAGACATGAACTCCTTCAACCATTATGCCTATGGCGCAGTGCTCGACTGGGTATACGGCAATGCCGCCGGCATCTCCTCCCTGCCCGGACACCCCGGCTATGAAAAAATCTCCGTCGCCCCGCTCCCGGACGCCCGGCTGGACTGGCTTTCCTGCTCCTACCAGTCCCGCTTCGGCATGATCCGCTCCGAATGGAAAAAGCAGGACGGCATGTGGCGCTATGAAATCGAAACGCCGGTGGATGCAGTCATTACGATCGACGGTCAGACGCATACGGTCGGAAAGGGAAGGTGGATCTATTTTTCAAAGATCCGGTAACCTTTCTTCCCGGTAACCTTTCTTCCCGGCAGCCCTTCTGCCTGGCAGCTATCCGGATTGCAAAAAAGCCAGCCCGTCCAAGCCGGAAACGGTACGGGGCGGGCTGGTTTTTTGACCTTATTTCAGGCATTCAGGCTGTTTGCAGCCTCTTTTTCATACTCCACCAGATACTCGTCCGTTCCCGCCTCTTCCTTTCTGCCTCCCGTCATCACGAACCCGTTTTTCTCATAAAACCGCCGCGCCCGCCCATTTTTTTCAAGAACCCAGAGCCGCAGCTGTTTTCCCGCTCCCTGCGCCATCGCCATACAGTGTTCCAGCAGCGCCCTGCCGACGCCGTCTCCCTGAAAAAACGGCTCCACATACAAATCGGAAATCCAGAGCGCACCTTCTGCCGTCCCTGTGCACCGCACCACGCCTTTGACAAAGCCCTCCTCATATACCCACAGATCCTGACGCATTCCTTCCCTGTCCCGCAGTTCAAGCGCCAGCGGAAGCACCTGCATCTCGCCGAAGGATACCTGGTCATTTTGAAAGATGCTCCGGTATGCCGCCCTTTTTGCAAAGATCCATATTTCCGCGATCCGCGACGCATCCTCCGCCCGCGCCGGACGGATCTGCGGTATTGCTGTGATGTCTTTTCTTTCCATTTTTATTTTATGCCTTTCCTTTCACTATCCCGTTTTCTGATTCATTTATTTCGGCAACACTAAAGGTGCATTTTGCAGCAGTGATGTAATAACCTGATCATATTTTTCAGTTCCATAGTCTTCAACGATACTTGTTATCCTTGCCCCTGCATCCTTAGATGAAGCACCGCACAAAAAAACTCTCTCCTTATCCGTCCCATAATCCAACACAATAAACCGATCATGAAATATTCCATCTGTTTTTCGCAGTGCCAATTTTACCGACGGGTATTCTTTGCAAAAGTTCATAAATTCTATGCTATGCAGCTTATTTGCACCAACATTATCGCTGAATAAAATAATATTTACCCCTGTCGGAGCATTCTTCAAATGTACCAGCGTTCTTAATCCTATGTAGTTGTCGATAACATATATTGACGACTTTGCCTGCCGATAAATTGATTCATAGACCTCGTCAGCACTGCTGAATTTCGCATTATACATGAGCCATTTTTCATCATCAGAAATAAAACTGTTCATCATATCTGCCAGTTCAGATTTTATCACAACCTCCTGCAACCCCTCTGCAATATCATAAATCTGTTTTTCAAGAAATCTCATATCCGAACTGATCCTTCCCAGTTCAATTTTATGATTCGCGGTTTCCATGCTCAACCGCAGTAATTCACGCTGCCCAATCAAATACCGATTCTCCAAAATATAATCTTTCATTTTTTTGAAAGCCTTCACAAGCGCACGGCTTTGCCTGACTGCAAGCTCACCGTGCAAAACAGTCATAAGCATATATATTCCCTGCTCTGTAAATACATAAGGCTTGTATTTTATATTGGAACCTCTTCCTGTGTTCAAGGTGAAATTTTTGCACCTTGAAAGATTCACAGTCTCCTCTTCATTTAGCTCAAACATAAAATCATCGCCTTCAAACCGGGCAATATTATTCTTAACCTGTCTCTTAAAATTTTTAGTTTCATAACCATAAATTTCTGCCAGATCAGAATCAAGCATAACTTTTCTCCCCCGGAATTCATAAAGCCGTCCCCTCATGTATTCTTCGGTAATCTCGATCGCTGTGATTTCATCCTTCTTCTCTTCTGCCATAAAAGCCCCTCCCTAATTATCCTCCGTCTCCTTCATCTTGTTATAATAAGCTTTATATCTGTAAACAGTCCTCTTGCTGACATTATTTCGTTCTGCAATTTCTACCACACTCATTCCGCTCTCATATCGGACAACAAAATCATTGTATGCCTCCCTCCACTTCTCATCATGCTTTTGCCGTCCGCTTAACTTTCTGTTTTGGTAATCGTTTAATTTCTCACGAAGTTCTGCATTTTCTTTTTCCAATTCCCTGATTCTTTCTAATGCATCTTCCAGTTTTACAGCTTTCTCCATTCCTCCATCCCTCTCGTTTGTGACACTTTCACTTTGTCACTATTATAAATAAAAGCAATGCGCACGTCAATCTCATTCTATATCTATCTCTTCAAATCCTATTTCCAAAGCGAAGATACCTATTCCTTTACATGTCCGCTCAAACACAATAACGACGTCGGCTTTTTTACCAGTTCTCTTCATAACCTGCCGTCTGCGGAGACAAAAAGGACTCCCGGCAAAACCGGAAGTCCCCTTTTTTCATTATGCTGTCTGTCGTCAGATGAAGCTTACGCTTACGCCTGCTCCAGAGCCAGCGTCTTGGTTGTGATGTCGCAAACCTCAGCAGGTCCGTAGTACTGGATCGCGCCGGGATATACGAAGCAAGTCTCAACAGCCCACTCGTCTCTGTGAGCCTCGAAGTATTTGAACGGCTTGCCGTCCAATTCTACCAGGGCTTTTCTGATAACGGGCTTGTCCTCGCCGTGTCTTCTCTCCATGTTCATCATCTTGGTGATCGGCATACCGCCTGCAACCCACTCAGCCGCGGGCTTGGACAGGTTGGAAACCTTGGAAAGGTAGCCGTTGTAGCCGTACTGGATCAGCATGAATGCGTTGTAGCCCAGAGAGTAGCAGTAATCGGAATCGAAGTTGGACGGGAATGCACATCTTCCTTCGTAACCGAAGAAGTGGTGCAGCGCGTTGAACTTGCCGTTGTATGTGCCTGCTGCCTTTCTTGCTGCCAGCTTGTCAGCAACCAGAGCGGAGAACAGCTTCTCAGACTCGATCAGGGAAACCTGTACGTTGCCGTGAGGATCTCTCTCAAGGAACAGCTGCTGCTGGATGCTTGTGGGAAGGATTGCAAATACTTCCATGGATTCTTTTGTCAGGCCGTTCTCGATGAACGCATACTTCTCTTCCCATGTAGGAAGCGCATTGAATGCGTCAGCCTTGCTGCCTGCCAGCAACTCGTTGATCTCCTGAATCAGTACGGAGAACTCGGGAACGAACTCTACAACGCCCTCAGGGATGATCGCAACGCCAAAGTTCATGCCCTTAGCCGCTCTCTTCTCAACGGAATCTGCGATGTAGTCCGCAATCTGGGACAAGGACATCTTCTTTGCCGCAACCTCTTCGGAGATCAGGCAGATGTTGGGCTGTGTCTCAAGCGCACACTCTAATGCAACGTGGGAAGCGCTGCGGCCCATAACCTTGATGAAGTGCCAATATTTCTTTGCGGAATTTGCATCTCTTTCGATGTTGCCGATCACTTCGCTGTATGTCTTTGCAGCGGTGTCGAAACCGAAGGAGCACTCAATATCCTCATTCTTTAAGTCGCCGTCGATGGTCTTCGGGCAGCCGATTACCTGAACGCCTGTGTTGTTCGCTGCAAAATACTCAGCCAGAACCGCTGCGTTTGTGTTGGAATCGTCGCCGCCGATGATAACGATTGCAGTGATGCCGTGCTTTTTGCAGACCTCAGCCGCGATTGCAAACTGCTCTTTTGTCTCCAGCTTTGTTCTGCCGGAACCGATGATGTCGAAACCGCCGGTATTTCTGTATGCGTTGATATACTCGTCGTCAAAGATCAGGTAATCGTCTTCGATCAGTCCGCTCGGACCGTTCTTAAAGCCGTACAGGACGTTCTCCGGGTTGGTTGCCTTTAAAGCGTCATATAAACCGCAGATTACGTTGTGTCCGCCGGGAGCCTGTCCGCCGGAAAGGATAACGCCTACCACATGCTTCTTTGCTTCGGAAGTGTTAGCGCCCTTCTGGAAGGTGATCTCCTTCTTGCCGTAAGTGTTGGGGAACAGCGCTTTGATCTTCTCCTGATCCGCAACGCTCTGAGTTTCCTCGCCTTCCTTTACGCAGATGTCAGCGATACCATGTCTCAGCATCCCCGGAAGCTTGGGAGAATACTCGTATCTGGCTTTCTGTAAAGATGAAATTTCCATAATCCGTCTCCTTTTTGTATTTCTACAGACATTTTTTATCAATCTAAATTATAAGGCATTCCACCAAAAATGTAAACCACTAATCACTTCGTATTTTTGCCGCCGGGCAGTTTCTGTATTTTGCCAGGCGCGCAAAAAAGCCCCGGAACGCTGATAAAATCAACATCCCCGGGACTTTTCAACCGAGCTGCTGACGGGAATCGGACCCGTGACCTCCGCACTACCAATGCGACGCTCTACCGACTGAGCCACAGCAGCTTACTTCCTGTTGTGTGCGTTGTGCCTCACAACGAAGCTTAGTATATCATGGGCGGATACCCGTGTCAACAAAAAAATTTATTTTTTTACAAACCGCGCAAAAACCCGTGCAGACCAGCCCCTCTGCCGTCCTTTGGCGGGCTGGTCTGCCGGTTCTGATTTTCCTTTTCCGGTTCTGCTTTTGCTCAGCCGCAGTCTGTCATGATCCGGATGATCTCCTCGTCCGTTTCGCACATTCCCTGCGCGCCAAGGCGGTAAATATTGCGGATCGTGTTTTCCACGCCTTTTGAAACAATACCGTCCTCCGCATAAAACTGCTGTCCCTGACAATACATATCATAGCCCAGGATTCCCGCGTCCACCGACGCCGCGATCTTACCGGCGCAGGACGGCTTTGCGCCGTCGCAGACGATCCCCGAAACGATCGCAATGGAATTGACGAGCGTATGGGAAATTTCCTCCAGCCTGCCGCCGCACAGCCACGCGATCCCGCAGCCCGCCGCACAGCCTGCGCTCACCGCCCCGCAGAAGGCAGACAGCGGGCCGATCCCCGCCTTTAAATGGATCGCAACAAGATTCGACACGATGAGCGCCCGGTAAAGCGTCTCCTTGGAAACGCCCATATGCTTTGCATATTCGATCACCGGGACGGAAACGGTGATTCCCTGATTTCCGCTGCCGGAATTGATCACGACCGGAAGCTCGCAGCCGCTCATGCGCGCGTCCGAGCCTGCCGCCGCCAAGGCAGCCGCCCGGTTTCTTACGTCGTTCCCTCTGCTTTTCAACAGCACGCTTCCGATATTCGCGCCCCATTCATGTGCCAGCCCCTCCTGCGCGATCGCGTAATTATAGGCGATCTGGCGGTCGAGCGTTTCCTGTATTTCCGAAAGGTCTGCCGCTTCGGCATATGCTGCGATATTCGCCACCGAAAGCCCGCTTCTGTCCGCTTTTTTCCCGGCTGCCGGTGCTTCGGGGCATTCCGCCGCCAAAAGCTCCGCAGCGTTTTCTTTTTTCGCCGTTTCCCCGCCTTCTTCCAGCAAAACGGCTCCGTCCCGCTCGATCCTGACGATGTTTGCATGGCGCTTTGCCACGCGCACAAGCGCCGTATGGCCGTTTCCTTTGCCCGTCATGCAGATGTCCAGCTTGTCGCCGTCCTCCAGCGCTTTGATCTGAAAATCAGTTTTTTCCAGACAACTGCAAATCTTTGCCTTGTCCTCCTGCGATACGTCCGCAATCACTTCCAGCTCTTTTTCCGTGCGCCCTGCCGCGATGCCTGCCGCCGCTGCCGCCGCAATGCCCTTTAAGCCGCCGGTATTGGGCACGATCACGCTTTTTACATTTTTAATGATGTTGCCGGACGCCTCCACGACAACCGACTCCGGTGCACAACCCAGCACATCCCGCAGCTTCGACGCGCAGTAAGCGATCGCGATCGGCTCCGTGCAGCCGAATGCGGGCGTCAGCTCCTCCTTTAAAATTGCCGGGAATTCCCGGAAAATATCTGTTTTGTCCAAATTGTTCTTCCGCACTTCCATCCTTTATCCTATCCGCTGTTTTTTTCTCAGTATATCATACGGCCGCGCCCGCCGCCAGCACTTTTCCCGTCTCATTCCCGAAACAGCATCGGCAGAAATTCCAGCGCGCACTGTCTCCACACGTTCCAGTCGTGCCCGCCCTCATACACCCGGCGCACCTGCTTTAAGCCGCTGCTTTCACAGATTTCGTCCTCTTCCATAAAATAGGAAAAAAATACGTCCTCCCGCCCCATCGCCCGAAACAGCAGGCGGCAGCCTTCATGAAATGCCTGCGGATCGTCCAGCACTCCCCGCAAATGCGCATCCTCCACCTCTTCCACGCCGATGTAGTTGCGCAGAAATCCCGAAAACAGACCGATCCACGCAAACAGCCCCGGATTTGGAAACGCCGTCATCGCCGCCTGCATCGACCCCATCGAAAGCCCCGCGATGGCGCGCCCCTCCCGGTCTGTCCTGACCGCATATTTGGATTCGATAAAGGGCATCAGATCCTTTTTGAAAAAATCCGGAAACAGCCCGTGCGCCAGCTCCTCCTCATTTTCCGGGCTCCGAAGCATCCCGTCCGCCATCACGACCAGCATCCGCTCCGCCTTTTTTGTCGCCAGCAGATTGTCCATGAGATTGGCGATCCGCCCCTGCCATACCCAGCTTGTCTCATTTTCGCCAAAGCCGTGCTGCAGGTACAAAACAGGCAGCCTTTCCCCCGCCAAAAAGGCTTTCGGCGGGACATAGACCAGACAGCATTCCTCCCGCCCCGTCGTCTCCGAAAAGAAATATTCATACCGCACATCCCCGTGGGGAACCCTCCTGCGGGTATATTCCTCCCGCACGGGGGCGATGTCCAGATAATTGCACGGGCGGGAATTGCCGTATCCGATCGGCAAAAAGGGGCTTAACACCTCCACTCCGTTGACCGCCAGCGTCACATAATAAAAGCCCGGCGAAAGCGGCAGGCTTACCTCCCACACGTTCCGCTCCACTTCCAGAAAAATAAACTTCCTTTTTCCCGCAAAAAGCTCCAGATCGCACGCATTTTTCATCCAGAGGCGCAAAAAGGGCCTGCCGTCCTCACGGTAAAAAAGCCCCTGCTCCGGCTGCTTTTCATGCAACGCCGTCAACGGAAACAGGCGGGGCCTGCGAAATGCCACCGCCTGATCCTGCACAATATCGCCTTTTTTTCCAAAAAAATCTTCCATCTGCGTTATCCTGCGTTATCCTTTCCATTGCGCAAAAGCGCGCGCTTTAGTTTTCCCCTGATCCGCTGCAGCGCATTGTCCGTACTTTTTTCGTCCCGCCCCAGCACCCGGGCGATCTGGACGTATCCCATGCCCGTCAGATGCAGATCCAGCACCTGTTTTTCCAAAGGGCTTAATTCCGTTTCGATCAGCCTTTCGATCAGCTCCGTATTTTCCCGCGCGATCACCAGCTCCTCCGGGTTTTTCTCCTTGCTGTCGGCGGGTTCAAAGGTCAGCTTGTCCCCGTTTTCATCCGCGCAAAAGGAATCCTGGCTCAGCGAAACATACTTATTCAGGGGCGCGTGCTTTTTGCGGCTGGACGCCTGCACCGCCGTGTACATCTGCCGCGATACGCACAGATCCGCAAAGGTAAAAAAGCTGGCGTCCCGTCCCGCGTCATAGTCGCGCACCGCCTTGAAAAGCCCGATCATCCCCTCCTGGATCAGATCCTCGCTGTCCGCCCCCAGAAGATACATGGATTTTGCCTTGCTTCTCACAAGCCCCTTGTATTTTTCCATGATAAAATCCATCACGCCGCCGTCGCCGTCCCGCAAAAGCTGGATCAGCTCCTCGTCCGTGCGGTTAAAATATTGCTCCGTCCTCATTTTTTCAGGCGCTGGCGCACGATCTCGTAAGCCAAAACCCCCGCCGCCACCGATGCGTTTAAGGAGTCGATGTCGCCCTTCATCGGGATGGAGGCGATCATGTCGCACTTTTCGCGGACAAGCCTGCCCACGCCCTCGCCCTCGTTGCCGATCACAAGCCCGATCGGGCCCGTCAGGTTTAAGTCATACATCTGCGTGCCGCCCATGTCCGCGCACACAAACCAGATGCCCTCTTTTTTCAGATCCTCGATCGTCTTTGCCAGATTTGTCACCCGTGCAACCGGTGTAAAATTCAGCGCGCCCGCGCTCGTCTTTGCCACTACGGCTGTCAGCCCTGCCGCCCGGTTTTTTGGAACGATCACGCCGTGCGCGCCTGCAAGGTTCGCCGTCCGGATGATCGCGCCAAGGTTGTGGGGGTCTTCGATGTTGTCCAGCAGGAAAAGAAACGGAGGCTCGCCCTTTTTGCGGGCGTTTTCCAGAATCTCCTCCACCTCTGCGTACTCGTATGCCGCCGCATAGGCGATCACACCCTGATGGTGTCCCGTTTCGGAAAGCTGGTCAAGCCGCTCCTTTGTTACAAATTTTACCGGAGTTCCTTTCGCCTTTGCCTCCCGCTTGATCGTCAGGATCGGCCCGTCCTGACAGCCGTCCAGCACAAACAGCTTGTCGATGGGACGCCCCGCCCGGTACGCCTCGATCACGGCGTTTCTTCCTTCTATTGTAAATTCTTCATAGCGCATCCGCGTTATCTCCTTTTTTCAAACAATCCGGCGTTTCTCCTGCTGCCAAAACGCCCCTTTATATCTCCATCCCGGTCAGCTCCAGGCTTCTTTTTACCAGCTGCAAAAGCCGTTCCATGCGGTCTGTCAGATACAAAAATCCATACAGCGCTTCCAGCCCCGTCGCCTTCCGGTAATCCCCGATGGAGGCGTTTTTGGCAGAAGAATGGGAATGGGCGTTGCGCCCTCTTTTATAAACCGCCTGTTCCTCTGCCGTCAGCTCCTCAAAGATCGCTTCCGCCTGCGCCGCCTGTGCCTGCGCCTTTACGACGGCGCTTTTTTTCTGATGGAGGGTGTTGGGCGCGGTATTGCCGCGCTCTGCAACCACCGTACGGATCACCAGATCGTACACGCAGTCCCCCACAAACGCCAGCGTCAGCGGGGAATAGGTGCGGATGTCCACAGGCTTGCAGTCAAATACGTCTCTTATCCCCAAAAGCAGGCTCATGCTCTTTTCCATTTCACGCCCTCGCGGGTATCTTCCAAAATGATACCTTTTTCCAGCAGCTCGTTCCGGATCTCGTCTGCCCGCGCAAAATTTTTCGCCTTGCGGGCGTCCTGACGCTCCTGAATCAGCGCCTCGATGTCCTCTGCCAGAAGCTCCTCCTTTGTTTCAACAGTCAAACCGCAGATGTCGGAAAGCTCCTTGATCTTTTTGGAAAGCGCCTCCCAGAACGCTTTGGAGTGGGTCTCTTCTCCCAGCGTATTGGCAAATTTTACCAGCTCAAAAATCGCCGCCAGCGCGTCTGCCGTGTTAAAATCGTCGTCCATCGCCTGATCGAATTTGTCCCCGTACTCCCGCGCTTTTGCAAGAAGCTCCTTTTCTGTGTCGGAAAGCTCTGCCTCCGCCGCATTCTGCGCCTTGAAATCAAGCGTGGAAACTGCCGTGCGGATACGCTCCAGGCCGTTTGCCGCAGCCTCCATCAGCTCTGCCGAGAAATTCAGGGGGCTTCTGTAATGCGCCGAAAGCATAAAGAAACGCAGCACCATCGGGTCATATTTTGCCACAATGTCGCGCACCGTGAAAAAGTTTCCCGCAGATTTGCTCATTTTATGGTTGTCGATATTCAAAAATGCGTTGTGCATCCAGTAATGCGCGAAGTTTTTGCCGTTTGCCGCCTCGGACTGGGCGATCTCGTTTTCATGATGGGGGAAGATCAGATCCTCGCCGCCCGCGTGGATGTCGATCTCGTCGCCCAGATATTTTTTGCTCATCACGGAGCACTCGATATGCCAGCCCGGACGCCCCTCGCACCACGGGGATTCCCATGCAGGCTCGCCTTCTTTTTTCGGCTTCCAGAGCACGAAATCCAACGGATCTTCCTTCTGATCCTGACCGGAAACAAGCAGGGAGCGCTTGCCGCCCTCCAGATCGTCCAGATTTTTATGGGAAAGCTTGCCGTATTCCTTGAAGCTTCTGGTACGGAAGTAAACCGTGCCGTCCGCCGCCGGATATGCGTGACCCTTCTCGATCAGCGTTTCGATCATCTCCTCCATGCCTGCGATCTCCTTGGTCGCCTGCGGGTGGATCGTGGCGGGGCGCACGTTTAAGGACGCCATATCCTTTTTGCACTCTGCGATGTAGCGCTCGGAAATGACCTCTGCGGGAACGCCCTCCTCCACCGATTTTTTGATGATCTTATCGTCCACATCCGTGAAGTTGCTCACATAGTTGACCTCATAGCCCTTGTGCTCCATGTAGCGGCGCACCGTATCGAATACGATCATCGGACGCGCGTTGCCGATGTGGATCAGGTTGTATACGGTCGGCCCGCACACATACATCCGCACCTTGCCCGGCTCGATCGGGACAAATTCTTCTTTTTTCTTTGTTAAAGTGTTGTAGATTTTCATATTTACCTCGCATTCCTCCGCGCTTGTACAGTGGCGGCTTCCTTCTTATTTTTGCAGGATCCGGCGGCACTGCCGGATTGTTTCTGTTTTGCCGGGTCGTTCCCATTTTACCGGGTCGTTCCCGCTTGTTCAAGCTGCTTTTCCAGCTCTGAAATCCGCCGGGTCAGCTCGCTGTTTTCCTTCTGCAGATTGGCGATGTCCTCGCGCACCGGATCGGGCAGATGCACCTGATCCAGCGTTTCCCGCGGCGCTTTTGGCGGCTTGCAGTTTCTGCATACCACGCGTCCCGGCACGCCTACCACCGTGGAATTGGGCGGTACTGCCGAAAGCACCACGCTTCCCGCGCCGATCTTGGAATTTTCCCCGATCGTAAAAGAGCCCAGCACCTTTGCCCCCGCGCTGATCATCACATTATCCCCGATGGTCGGATGGCGCTTGCCCTGCTCCTTGCCCGTCCCGCCCAGCGTCACGCCCTGATACAGCGTCACATTGTTGCCGATCTCCGCCGTCTCGCCGATCACAACGCCGTGCCCGTGATCCACAAAAAAGCCTGTTCCGATCTTTGCGCCCGGATGGATCTCGATGCCGCTCTTTCTCGCCCCCCGCTGCGACAGCCATCTTGCCAGAAAATAATGCCCCGACAAATACAGCTTATGCGCCATCCGGTAGTGAACCATCGCCTTTAAGCTCGGGTACAAAAGCACCTCCAGCGAAGAATGGATCGCCGGGTCGCGTTCCCGGATGATGCGGATTTCTTCCTTCAAGCCTTTGATCAGTCCCATTTCCCCGTCCTTTCTCATTCTTTCTGCCGCCTGCCGCAGGGCTGTGCGCGAAAGCGCCTTGGACTTGCCAGACAGCAGGCGGCAGCTAAATGGCATTCTGAGCTTTCATGCCCTAAAAAATAAGGCACAAAAAAAAGGAATCCTTCGCCCTGCAAAGAGACGAAAAATTCCGCGGTTCCACTCTCATTCAGGATTTTTAAAAAATCCTGCCCTCAAAGGCGCGTAACGTGCGCTGTCCGTCCTTTGCTCAATCCGCCTTCCGACGCTTCACAAGGGCTGCTCCCGGATGCACTTTCTGCACTGGATCACGGGGACTGCTCTCAGCCGGCGGCACTCCCTCTCTGGCGCTTCCAAAATCTGCATACTCTTTCCGTTCAAAGCATTTCTGTTATAATTCTATGCGGCGACTGCGCGCCGCGTTCCGTTACTGTATTCAGAATAGGGAATTTTTCGGGTTTTGTCAAGTGCAAGACGGATTCCTTAATGTATACAAAGCAACATACAAGCAAAATTTGCTAATTTCCAAAGATTATATTTTTCTCAGGATTCATCAGCAGCATTAAAGTACCTTGTTCTTTTGTCCCCTCTTGAGTTGGCATCGTCAAAGAACGATATGGCTGAAAACCGCATTTTATCTGAACCCGCTTAGAACGTTCATTAAAATGATAGAAGCTGCAAAGCAAAAAATCATAATCCAGCTCGTGGAACAAATAATCTTTTACCGCATTTACAGCTTCCGGCATAAGCCCTTTTCCCCAATATGCTTTGCTTAAAACATATCCTAATTCTCTGCCGCAATAATCCTTGAATTCCGTCAAAGAATCTTCCATTTCATACTTCTCTACGCCGACAGAACCTATTACTTTATTGCTTTCCCTCAAGCAAACTGCAAATACGTTATCATCCTCGATAAAAGAATTTATAATACTTTGAGATTCCGCAATACTTTCATGATGCTTCCAGCCTGCCATCTCACCAACGCCTTCGACGGACGCATACTCATAGAAATCATTCACATCCTCCCGCCTGAACGGTCTAAGAATCAGTCTTTCTGTTTCTATTATTTTTCCGTTTATTTTGAAATCAGCATTCATATTCTTACCCCTTATAAATTCCCAATTTCTTCAACATCAACAACCTTATATCCCCGTTGTTTCAGTGCCTTTGCAAATAATCCCGTCCCTGCAGTCAGCTTTCCCGTAAAACTGCCGTCGTATATTTGGTTGACGCCGCAGGTAGGGCTTCTGGATTGTAATATGGCTAAATCAATCTCTTCGTTTTGGATTTTTGACAGCGCCAGCGATACCGCCTTGCGATATGCCGAATCAACATTTTTTCCATTTTCGTCAACTACGCTTCCATTTACAATTTCAGCGCAGGGTCTGGGAATTTTCATGCCCGCCAATAATTCCGGGCAGATCGGGATTACTTCCTTGTCCTTTAAAAAATTGACAGCCGCCAAATTTTTATTGTTTTTCCCATTATATTTACAGTTTGTCCCCATGATACATGCACTGACCAATACTTTCATACTGTCTCCTCCAAATGAATCTGCCTTTATGCGGGATGTCCTTCTTAAGTTCCGTCGGGAGTTCCAAAGCAAAAAATATCCGGCACGGCATCCGCCCCGAATGTTCTGACTGCCATCCGGTACATCGCCTTTCCGTGTATCCTGTCATGCCAGATAAAACGCCTTAAAACCTTCCGCAACGTCCAGCTTTCGCCATAGCTTCCGTCAAATACCCTGTTATCCAAAAAATCCGCCTGACTTTCCAGCCGTTCCAATCCGCGTTTCCTGCATTCCCGGATTGTCCCTTCATTGTCCGCGGAACCTGTCCATAAAACGTTTTCCTGACCGGCAGACAGCTTTTGTTTTTATCCGGTATCGCCTGATAAAGCCTCTCGAAATCGCACGCCGACCTCAGCGCCAGCGCCTTTAATTCCTGATATTCAGCCATGCTCAGGCTTCTGCGTTCCCCCTCAAAAAGAACGTCCGAATCCGCGTCTGAAATTTCCAGCTCCGATTCCTTTTCCTGTACCAGTTCTATGTCCAGGATTTCCGGAATTTCAGCCTTTTTCCATCTCAGATACGACATGATTTCAGAAGGCATCTTTCCCCCTACAGCCGTTTCAGGCTTTGCCGCACCCCTGACAGCCTCCGCAGGATGCGCCGGACACATCCTTATCATACAGCCCCATCGGACTGTTCAGAAGGCAGATTGCCTGCGACGAAATTCCTTCGCCCATCCCGGTAAAGCCAAGCCCTTCTTCCGTCGTCGCTTTCACATTGATCTGGGAAATGTCGATTCCAAGCGCGTCCGCCATATTCTGACGCATCCGGTCGATATGCGGACGCATTTTCGGCGCCTGTGCAATGATCGTCGCGTCAATATTTTCAATCAGAAAGCAGTTTTCCTCCAAAAGCTCCCCTACCTTTTTTAAAAGCGCAATGCTGCTGATCCCTTTATAAGCCGGATCTGTATCCGGAAAATGCTTGCCAATGTCTCCAAGCGCCGCCGCGCCCAGAAGCGCGTCCATTACCGCATGCACCAGAACATCCGCATCCGAATGCCCCAGAAGCCCCTTTTCATAGGGGATTTCCACGCCGCCCATGATCAGCCTGCGCCCCTCTGTCAGCCTGTGTACATCATATCCCATTCCGATTCTCATATTTTCCTCCGTTCCGCCGCACTGCGGGCATCCTGTCCCTGTTGCTGTTTGTCATTGTTTGCTGTCAGCTTTCCCGGCATTCCGCAATCCGATGCTAAAAGCCGTTATTTTGGTATGCCCTTGCGATCACATAAGATGGTTCATAAAATGCACTGCAATTATAATCATCTATTACATCGCATATTTCATTGTTATATACCCGGACAATCCCATCTACAAAATTTTCCTTTGAACTCATCGTGTCCCTGATCAGACGCTCATACACCGCTCCCATGTCTAAAGGAGACGGAATAACCGCCGCCATCTCTTTATCAACTGCCGTAATATCATAGCTTCCATTTTCAAGATTGTAATCCTTGATCCAATCCTCTTCTACCTTCAACGGATTTTCACAGTGCAGGACGCCAGCGCAGCTAAGCAGATGATATAGCCCGTCCCGCCCTATTGTATTAACGACATATCTGTTTTTTTGTTTCACACGCCTCGCCACACGTTCTATCATATAACACACAAAATAAAGATCGTTTATTTCTATATCTTCTTCTGGGAAATACTTATTTTTCATACTGCCCTGCTCCCTTTAAAAGTCAATGTTTTCAGCGCTTTTTCTGTGCAGAATACAATCTGATGTGTCGGATAATTAAATTTTACCAGTTTCCAGAACGCATCCCGCGGGATTCTGCCCTCAACAAACCCTTCTACAAAATTCCAAATCTGATCGTCCGCCATAGGTCCTTCTACAATATCGTAGTCATGCTCAACACCTCGACGGCAATCAACAATAAAATCAAGCCATTCATCCGTCATCTCGCAAAACTTCTTTATTCTCAAACCAGCATCCGGTACATACTCATAACAATTTACTACAGATGCGCCTTTCCTTGTCATAGCCCAGCGTTTTGCCTGTTTCTCATAGCCGGTACAATAAAAACCATATCCAAAGTCCTTGTAGAAGCCGTTCTGAAGAATGCGGGGAACTGATACTTCTACATTACTTCCATGATATACGATACTCTTTTCCATTTGCATCCTCCTGCCCCCGTCATAATTTATTATTTGTGATTGTCTCTTTATTGGCTATAATCCGAAATTCCTTCCCCGGATTTCTTCCCTGATTGTATCAGCTTTCCCGGCATTCCGCAATCAGCTCCTCCACCAGATACTCGTCGCTCATGCAGTGCATATCCGACACGCCTTCGCTCATCAGCCGGTATACAAAAGAATGATAAAAAAAGTCCAGCGCAGCATCCAAAGAGATGCCTTCCCGCTCCGCAAATAAGGCAACAATGCGGGCATATTTTTTTTGCAGTAAAATCGGATTCGCATTCATACCTGTTCACTCCCGGAATAATGTAAATAATTTTTTACCGCCTCTTCTGTCCTGAGGCATATCTGTAGATTTGTTTTTTCATATTTTAAACGCTTCAGCGCTTCCGATTTGTCGATCAGATTATCAAAATACAGTTCAACTGTATTAAATACTTTATCATTCGCCACTCCGCCTATCACAATATCATAATCTGAACGGTCTTTTCCTCTTCTGCAATTTAAAATAAAATCCAGCCATTCTTCTGAATAACTCTGAAAATTTAATACCTTTAATTCCTGATATGCCCGTTCTTCAAATTCATATTTTTACCCCTTTTTCCCGCATCAAATCCAGAATATCGTTTACAATATATTCCTTATCCTGTGTATGCAGCATCTCATATTCCGGCACAACATATCCGTTCAGAATATCCGTTTCCTCCGTCAGCGCCTGATAAACCCATTCCGCATCTTTTCCTGTTTTTATCGCAATATTTTCAATGCAGAAAATCGCAAATTCCAATTCTCTCCGATTCCTGATTTTCTTTGTTTCTTCCATTTTCTCTCGCCCTCTTTTTTCACATCAAAAGCTCTTCCATGCCGCCGTCCGTCCATCAACGCGCCTTTTTTGATGGCATTTCATCCGGGCACGTCTACCGAGTAGCCTAAGCAGTCTCCTCTTTTATCGCTCTTTAAATCATTATAATACCACAGATACAGTACTCTTCCGTATGCCTCGACCTCAATCACGCCGTCCGGCTTTTGTCCCTCCACCTCCAACGAATAAATTTCTTTATCATGCGCATAGCCAAAAACAAAACGCGTATTTGGATAATCCGGATTCAAGTCCTGCTGAAAATCGCTCATTTTCAAAGAAGAAGAAATCAGCTCCGTAATATCGTCCATGTAAATACTGTCCGGTCTTGCGGTAACCGGCGAGGCATTTAGAAACGCATATTGTGTATGCCCATTCTCTGCCCGCTTTTTACAGCGCGCCATCACAAAGCCCTGAACGTCATCACTATCGCTTCCTGCCCGATAGAAAACCGTATCATAATTTTCCCCCTGCTATAAATGCAAAATTTCATCCGCATGGTTCAGAAAATCAGCTGGGGCGAAAATCTCCTCATTTTCCGCATCCAAAGGAGAGTTTAAAACGGCTTCCTCAATCGTATCGTAATATACAAGCTCTGCGTCGTTTTTATCATAATCACTTATCGTAAATTCCACATATCCGCTGTCTTTATTTTCCTCCTCCGGAACATACGTATAGCGTCCGTTTTCAATGTGGTCATCATATTCAAAATCGACGCACAGCCCGATACCGATCAGCGCCATAAAGATCAAAGCAATGATCCCGATTATGAGAAAGACTATTTTCAAAATTTTTTTCACGGCATATTCCCCCTTCATCATTTCTTCCTGTCTATGCCCAGTATATCATCAGAATCCCGAATCGTCATTCCTTTTCTGTGATTCCTTCTTTTCTGAGATTCCTTCCTTTCTTCCTCCCTTCATTTTTTTACACAAACCGTTCACAAACTTTTCATTTTTCAGACAGATTATCGTCACAACTGTCCTGTATGATAAAACCATAAAAGAGATAGCAATCTTTTTAAAATACTTCTTTTTCATATCAGCCGGCAGGAGGCATCCTGCCGGCCCTCCTTTTTTCTCCCCAAAATTGCCATTTCCCGTAAAATCCGATATAATAGGCAAAAGCATTTTTCCCCGGGAGGATCCTCATATGTACCATGACCTTACAAAAGGAAGCATTTCCCGCTCCCTTCTCCTTTTTTCCCTGCCGATGATGGTGGGCAATCTTCTCCAACAGTTTTACAACGTGGCGGATACCCTTGTGGTCGGGCGCGTGCTGGGCGGCAACGCGCTGGCGGCGGTGGGAAGCTCCTACACGCTTATGACCTTTTTAACTTCGATCTTTCTGGGGCTGAGCATGGGCTCCGGTGCCCTTTTTTCGATCTATCAGGGAAAAGGCGACAAAGAGGCGCTGAAATCCTCCATCTGCCACGCCTTTTATCTGATCCTGTCCGTTACCCTTCTCTTAAACGCTGCGGTATTCCTCCTGCTGGATCCGATCCTTTCGTTTCTGCACGTTCCCGCCGAGGTCTGGGACGGGATGCGGCAGTATCTGGCGGTCATTTTTGCAGGGATCCTTGCCACCTCCCTTTACAACTTTTTTTCCTGCCTTCTGCGCTCCCTCGGGAATTCCACAGTCCCGCTTATTTTTCTGGCGGTGTCCGCCCTTTTAAACATCGCGCTGGACATCTGGTTCGTGGCGTATCTTCCGCTGGGCATCAAAGGCGCGGCGTATGCCACCGTCATCGCCCAGTACGTTTCCGGCATCGGTATCCTGCTCTATGTAAAGCTGCGCTGTCCGGAATTTTTCCCATCCATGAAAAAAACTGCTTTCAGCAGGGGGATCTTAAAAGAGATCGCAAATCTCTCTTCCCTCACCTGCCTCCAGCAGTCCGTCATGAATTTCGGTATCCTTCTTGTCCAGGGGCTCGTCAACAGTTTCGGCCCGACGGTCATGGCAGCCTTTGCCGCCGCCGTCAAGATCGACACCTTCGCCTATCTTCCCGTGCAGGATTTCGGCAACGCCTATTCCACCTTCGTCGCTCAAAATTACGGCGCTGGAAACCATGACCGCATCCGGCGGGGCACAAAGCAGTCGTTTCTTCTCAGCTTCTGCTTCTGCGCCGTGATCTCCACAGCCGTATGCCTTTTTGCAGAGCCGCTCATGCAGCTTTTTATCAGCCCTTCCGAAACTGCCGTGATCGCCTCCGGCGTACAATATCTGCGCATCGAAGGCGCTTTCTACTGCGGGATCGGCTGCCTGTTTTTACTCTATGGCTACTGCCGCGCCGTAAAGCGCGCCGAAATGTCCGTGATCCTCACCGTCATTTCCCTCGGGCTGCGGGTCATTCTCGCCTATGTGCTGTCCGCCACCTTTTTAAAAGAGGCGGGCATCTGGCTTGCCATCCCGATCGGCTGGGTCATCGCCGACATTACAGGCCTGATCTTTCTTAAAAGGTCACTTCCCCGTCATGATCTACCAGAGAAGCGTTTGTGACGTGGGGCAGCTTTACAAGACGGAGCATAAACGCCTCCGCATCCTTCATACGCACCTCAACCGCCATATCCAGACGGTCGGACGCCATGTTGCGGGATTTTACTTTATACAAAGAGCAGCTTTTTTCAATCTCTTCCATGACCGCCCGCTCATTTTCACACGTATCGCAGCTGACCAGAAGGATCTGGGAGGCGTGCATCCGGGGCAGCCTGTTTGCCGCAACGACGATCACCGTCACAACCACGGAGGCGATCACGGCGATCATGGAAAGCCCCGCGCCGCAGATGATGCCTGCGCTGATCGCCCAGAATAAAAATACCAGATCCATCGGATCCTTGATCGCCGTCCTGAAACGCACGATGGACAGCGCGCCCACCATGCCGAGGGAAATGACGATGCTTGCCTGGATCGTCAAAATGATCGCCGCCGTGATCACCGCAATGGCGGGCAGCGCGATATTAAAATTCAGGTTATAAAAGGAATCCCGCGAGATCAGGCGGTACACCACAAAAATATACCCGGAAACGAGCGTTACCACGACCATACAGCTTAACACCGACGTTAACGTCAGCGAGGACGAGGCATAGCCCTGCAAAAACGACTGTTTAAAAATATCCGCAAAATTCATAATCTGATTCCTCCGTATACGTTGTATTTTCTGCAAAGACAATATTTGGAAAAGCTGATGCGCTGCAGCGAATTCATCTGCAGCCCCTGCTTTAAATATTCCGGAACGAGAGCGTCCCATTTGACCTCGAGGATCCCTCCCCCGTTTGGAAGGATCGGCCTTCCCCCGATCCGCCTGTCCAGAAAAGCATTGAAATCGCCGGACGACGTGATCTGTAAGTCAAACGTGACCCGGACGTTGCCGTTTGGCTCCACAAAAGGATAGCGCAGGTATTCCACGATCACCGCCGGGCGCATGCACCTCTCCCGCATACTGCGCAGAAGCTCCTTCCGCCTTCTGTTTTCCTCTATGCCCTCTTTGGCTGACGCTTCTTTCAGAAAATTTCCTTCCATTTGCGCATCCGTCAAAAACATTCCCTGCCCCGCCATCATCCTGCGGCACAGCGCCTCGTCGATCCGGCAGGCGCTTTTTAAGGTCATACCGCTCTTTTTGCTCTTTTTTTCCAGCGAAATCCGCTCCGCATTTCCGTTGTAGATCCTGATCCTGTATTTATCCCGCACGTCCACGCCGTCTTCCGTTTCAAAATAACAGGCATCCTCCAGCGTATCAAAGTACAGGCTCCGCACCCGGTACGACCCGTCTGCGCCCGCATGGGGATCCGGGCGCATCAGCCCTCTTGTCCTTGCCAGAAGCTCTGCCGCCTCCCGCGCGGTGCAGTAATATTTGTATTCATGCCGGTATTTCACGTTTTCATCCCTCTCCCGCCGTCTCTGCCTCCGGCGCGCCTTCTTCTCCCATCAGCACCGTGCCGCTGCAGTCCACTTCCCCGAGCACCGCATACAGATCCGCCGCGCAATCGTTTGCCGCCACATAGTGATCTGCCTTGATCGCATATTTTCCGGCGATCACCTTGCAGATCCCGCCTTCCAAAATGACCATGTCCCGGGTATCCTCCGCCCGGATGCCGTTTCCTTCGCACTCTACCTCGACGTCGCTGCCATACAGGATCACGCCGTTATTCCCGCGGATCCCGTCTCCTTTTGCCTTGACGTACACGGAACCTCCCACGACCTTTGCCACATCCCGCGAGCGGATCCCGTGTTCATGAAAACCGAATACCGCCAGCTTCCCGCTCCCGTTGATCGTCAGATCCGCCTCCGAAAAAAGGCAGGCGTCCGCTCCCTCTTCCCGGTGCGCGGAATCCGAAAGGATATTTTCCGTCCCTTCCTTTGCCGTGATCACCGCCTTGTCCGCGCTCTCAATGCAGACGGCAGGCTTTCCGTCCGCCCGGATCTCTGCGCCGTCTAAGATCAGATGCACCGTTTCATCCTCATACAGGCTGACCGTGACGCTGCCCTTTTCCAAAATGCCGCTCAAAACATATTCGCCCGGCGACAGGATCATGATGCCGTCCTCCGTCCTCTCGTAGCCGTTCCCGCTGCCTTCCCCGGAAAGGTCGATCGGCACAGCCTCCAGCGCCTCCGTCCGATAGTCCATCTCCGTGATCTCATAGCCTGCCCCGCCTGCGGAAACCGCCGCAGCCTCCTTTGCCGGGTCTGCCCCAAGCTGCTCTGTCCAGAAGCTGCTGCAGCCGCCCAGAAAAAGCGACGTGAAAAGCACCGCCATACTCATTGCTTTTTTCATATGTGTTCTCCATTCAAAATCATTCCGCCGCTCAGCGCGCCGTTTCCCCTGCATCGCTTTTTACAAATCTGGCATGCAGCCGGATGCCGCCCTCTTTTACCGCAGCCTCGCACACCGGCTCCTTCCCGGACAGATCGCCGCTCCAGCCTGCAAACTCCCAGCCTTCCTCCGGGACCGCCGTCACCGTTACCGGATAATCCGTATAATAAGAACCGCTCCATACCCGGCTGCCCTTCGTTGAAGCCGTATTCACAAGGACGCTTCCGCCCTCCGGCGCATTTACCGTGACCGTCACCGCTTCCAATGTTCCCGAAAGCCCCAGTTCCCGCGCCATGCTGGGCACGATATAATCAAACCGTTTCTGGAAAAATTCATCCATCCCGTCCAGATATTCGTCAAAATCCGCTTCCGTAAAATCCGCCGAAAAAAAGCGCTGATGGCTGCGCGTCACCTGCGTGCGGTAGGTCTGCCTCCACTCCTCCACGATTTTATGCACCCGTCCGTAGTCAAAGCAGGTATTTGCAATGTCCATAAAGGAAAGGGCAAACTGCCTGCGGAATGCGTCGTTTTTCATCAGGGCGTCCATCAGCGGCTCGTCCATCAAAGACTGCTCTGCATCCCACGGTTCGGAATTTTCAAAGGTGTTGTTGTCCCAGCCCGTCATGGAGCCGTCCACGTCAAAGATCATCCACCGCCAGCGGGCGTCGCCCTCCTCTTCATTTTCCTGCCAGATCGTGCGCCACAGCGCCATATTCTGCCCAAAGCCCAGATCCATGTTGTCGATATAGTGGTTGATGCAGTAAAAATCGATCAGGCTCTGCAGATCGATCATGCTTTCTGCCAGCGCATAATTGGTCGGATCCGTCAGGTCATAACCGCCCAGCGAAAGCATCGCCTCATATGCGGACGCCGCCTCGCTTCCTCCGATGTCCGCCGAGCCGGAATCCACCAGCCACACATTATTTTTGCCAACGCCGAAATGGTTTGCCAGATACTCCTCGCCATAACGCTCCCGGATATTGTAAACGCCCCAGTATTCCCCGTTTAAAAATACGACGCACGGCCGGGACGCCTGCGTGGAAACATCCCGGTCTGTCACAAGCGATTCCAGCATCGCGTCCATGATCTTGCTCCGGGCGTTGTCGCTTCCGCCGTTGCGGATCTTGATGCTGGAATATTCCATGCCGTCAAAAAATTCATAAGGAAACACCGTATTTTCATCATAAATATCCCTGCCGTAAAGATTCATGGATTTCTGCGCGGCTCCCCGCGTGGACTGTCCCGAAATCCGGATCCCCACGTCCTGCGTAAACTGCCAGGAATGGGCTTCATCAAAAAAGGCGACCGTCGCCTCCCTCTCCCACTCCTTTCCCTTGTTAAAAGCGTTCGACGCCATATACCTGTGATGCAGCTCCCCGTCCGCATCCGTAAAGCTGTCCAGAAGCTGACCGTCCTGCAGCCCGCCCAGCTCCTGATACCGCTCAAAGGCTGCCCCGTTGCCGTAAATCCCCGTCTCTGCGTCAAACAGATTGTCCGGATCTGTCACGAGCGACAAAACCGCCATATTGTCATAATCCTCTTTTTCCGAAAATCCCACAAAATAGCTGGCTGTCTTTATATCGCTGACCGTCTCTTTTTCCGGATCGTATGCGATGGCGCGCACGACAGTCCCCTTGTCCACCGGAAAATCCGGCGTATAGGAGTTGGTCGGAGAAAGATCCGTCCTCGCCGCATAAATATTTTCCCTGCTGCCTGCATCCTCGATCCGGACCGGCTCTTCATATAAGAAAGAATCCGTGGAAGGCTCGCTGCCGTCCAGCGTATAATAGATCTCCATCCCTTCTTCCGCTTCCATCGTCAGAAAAAAGCCTTCCTCATAAAAGCCGCTTTCCGCCGAAAATACCGGCTCCCTTCCCGCCCTTTCAGGTAGCGGCTCCCCGTCCGCATTGGAAAGCCCCGGCGTCGCCGTCATCCTGCCCTGCTTAGCCTGCCCGTCGCCAAGCCGTCCATAGCTCGTATTATAGGAAAGCGCCGGCACGTTCATGCTGTCTAAAATCTCCCCGGCTTCGTCGCTCAAAAACAGGCTGTCGCCGTCCTTTGACAGCTTAAAACTCCCGTGCGTCCCGCCTGCGCCGGAATCGTCCAGCCAGATCAGCGTCCTCCCGCCCGCCGGGACCGTCACCCCGTTCAGCGGGCTCTTTTTCAAATGTTTCTCATTGTCCGACAAATATAAGCCGTCCAGCCGGACCTCATAGGGCAGCGGATTATACAGCTCTGCATAATCCGGATATTCCCCGTTCTCATCCGCCTGCGCCGAAAAGTTGCTGCTGCACACCTCATTGATTACCACATGGCTCGCCGCCGTCTCCCTCCGGTATATCCCTGCCGCGATCCCAAAAACCGCAGTCAGCCCGACAAGCACTGCTGCAGCGCCCCACATCCGTATTTTCCTGACGGATAAATTCATCATTTCCTCCATCCCGGGCGGACAAAATGCCCAATCTGCCTGATATAGGATTTAAATTATATCCCTTGGAAATATACTTTACAATGTCTTTTTTCTAATATTTCCATAAGTATTTTCTAAAATTTTACGGAATATCTGCTGATCAAACACAAAATCCCCCTTCTTTTCCACCCTTATTTTCTGTTTGTTTTACCGTCAAAAACAGTTCTTTAAAAAATCTTTAAAAAATTTATTATTTTTTGTAAAAAACCTATTGACTTTTTTTGCAAAGTTTAATATACTAATCAAGCAGTCGCGGAACAGCGGCTCACTGATACGGGGTCTTAGCTCAGCTGGGAGAGCATCTGCCTTACAAGCAGAGGGTCATAGGTTCGAGCCCTATAGGCCCCATATCAACCACCATGGCGAGATAGCTCAGTTGGCTAGAGCATGCGGTTCATACCCGCAGTGTCGAGGGTTCAAATCCCCCTCTCGCTACTTCAAAGAATCAGCTTTTGCTGGTTCTTTTTTTTCTCTGGATCTCAAAGATTTCAAAAGGTGTGCGCCGGGGCGCACACCTTTTTCGTCCGGAAACAGATTCACGCAGCGGCGTCCCGGAGCTTCTCAAGCTGTCCCATCCATACGTCAAATTCTGCAAGGATCTCGTCTGCCGGAACCGCCCAGCATTTCCCGTAGGTATCCCCGCCGGAGACGCTTCCGATCCAGACGCCGTCCGCCGTATACACGCCGCCCCCGCTGGAGCCGTAGGAAATCTCCGAAAGAAACTGCATCACATTCTGGGAGGGATTGTTCGGATACACCACGCTGTAGGCGTCCAGCACTCCCATCACGTATTCCGCGTTCGGACCGTCCGCAGAGCTGACCGCCACGAGCATATCGCCGCGGCTGCTTCCCGCCTCCAAAGCGTCCTTGCCTGCCGCAGCGGAAACCGCCGCAAGCGTCTGCTGCGAAAGCTGCCTTTTTTCCACGACCACAAAGCCCACGTCCTTTGCTTCGTTGATATATGCCGCCTCCGCCGCATATACCGCGCCGTCCGCAAACGCCACCTGCGTATGGGGATGCTTCAGACAGTGCGCCGCCGTGGAAATATATACCCAATGCTCGTCTATCGCTGCGATCACGCCGCTTCCTTCCGTTTCATGGATCAGCCCCATTTCATCCGCGTCGCTGTAATTGACTACCTGCACATTGTGTGCCGCCGTCCGCGCCCCGGCGGCGTCCGTTGCCGCCTCCAGCGCCCGGGATACCTCCTGTATCTGGGCAAAGGCTTTTTGCTTTTCCCCGCTTTCTGCCCCGGTTCCGTAGGCGGGCGGCCTTTGCGCCGCCGTTTTTGTCCCTGTCCCTTCCTGCGCATAGGCGCTTTTTTCATCCGTTCCGGCAAGCATCAGCGCCGCCGCACATACCATTACGATCTTTTTCCAAAAATAAGTTCTTTTTTTCATGCGCTCCTTCTTTTCTTTCCAAAACATTTGTATATAGTATAGCGTGTCCTTCCATATTCCACAAGACGCAGAGATTGGAAGTTGAAAAATTTCATAATTCCGTTATACTTAGCTTATACATAGACTTCTGCCGGAGCTTTTTTCTCACGGCCTGGCCTGTGCAAATCCACTGCAGATGAGGACTTTTCATGAACGTTTCAAAAAAAACTTCCAAAACCGCCCCGATTGCCTATGCGGTCATCTGGGCGCTCTTTGCGCTTTCGCTCCTGTGGGTCTTTTTTGTTCCCACCCGTCAGGAGGTATCCGTCGATTTTTATTTCAAGCAGTCTGACCCTGACATACAATCCCAGCTGTTCTGGGCACAAAACGGGGAGCTGTCGCCGGACGCCTGTGCCGACGGCGTCCGGGAAGGCAATATCGTCACCTTCCTGCTTCCGGTTTTGCCGGACGGCCTCCAAACGCTCCGCATCGACCCGTCCAATACGGCAGAGGCCTACAGCATTTCCCATGTGGGCTTTTTGCTCAACGGGGAATATTTCCTCACGATGCAGGCGGAACAGATCGCTGAACAGTTTGTCCCGGTAAATGCCGGCGTATCCGTAAACGGGGAAGAACTGACCGTTACCCCGCAAAATTCGGACAGCGGGCTTTTTCTGGACAGCCCCGAGCTAAACCGGATCGCCCGCGAGGCTTCCGGCGCCCTGCGCTCCTTACAGCTTAGACAGCGCTTTTTTGCGGCGCTCTTTGGCGCAGCGCTGCTCAGCCTGCTTTTCTTTTTCCGAAAAGGCATCCTTTCCTTTATCCGCAGCCTTTTTACAAAGGATGAAACCGGGCGTTTCGACTGGTTTGCCCTGATGGCGACAGCCGTCATGGGAGGCGCCTGTCTCGTCGTCTTTCTGATCGGCATGTTCAGCGACCTCGGGCTGCACCCGGACGAATGGGACGTCAAGGCGTGCCTCGATTACGGCATGACCCACTTTTTCCCGCCCCACATGCTCGATCCTGAGGTTGCCGGCACTTACAGCGGCTATGGCTATACGAAGCTGGAAAATTATACCTGGTATTTTTTCCTTGCCGGAAAGGTCGCCCTTCTTTTTAAAACGCTGTTTTACGGCATCGCCTATTACCGGATCCCCAACCTCATCCTTTTTGGCGTCCTCGCCTTTGTTTTTGTCAGAAATGTGCGCCGCAGAAACTGGCTCATGGCGGCGTTCGGCATCTGCGTGCAGGCATGGTATATTTTTTCCTATACGACGGCGGACGCGCTGGATTTCTTTTTGAGCTTCTGCATCGTCTGGCTCCTTGCCGACCAAAACAGCCTGCTCTACCGGACGGTTGACAAAAAAACGGTTTCCTTCCGGGATATTCCCGCCTTTTTGCTTCTGGGCATCCTCTTTGGCAATATCGTCCTCGGGAAGCAGTGCTACTGGGCGATGCTGCCGCTTGCCTTTACCGTCCTTTTGCTGCGCCTGATCTTCCAAAAAGACAAAGCCGCGCGCAAAGCGCTCTGGCGCAACTATTTCATTATCCTCGGCGTCTTTTTTGCCACCTTCGCCTTCCGCGCCTCCTTTGACGTGATCCACTACGGCGCGGACAAGGCGGACGTCAAGTATACCGCCGCCGCCGAGCACGCGGACGATGACAAAAACCCGCTCACGCCCATCGAGGAGCAGAACCGCTCCTGGCACATGTACGCAAAGGGCGACAGCCTCATGGAGGTATTCCGTGAAAATCCCGACTGGTTTTCCATGACCTATAAAAGCTTCTGCGGGCTGCTTCAGGATCACTCCACAGCCTCCTGGTATTACTGGTGCATGGGGCTTGTCTACATCGCCCTTTTTGCGGGCGTCGCCTTCTATTCCCTGCGCAGGGGAAGCACCCTGTCGGACCGCATTATTTTCGCGGCAGGCAGCCTTTTGATGGTCGGGGAGCTGGCAGCCTCTATTTTAAATTCCTGGCTGATCGATTCCATGGCGCAGGGACGCTACCTGCTGCCGGACATCCTGATCTTTGGCTATCTGGTCAGCCGTGTGCCTGCGCTGACGCAAAAACGCTGGTACCGCGCGCTTTTGACCGCCGCCGGAGTGCTGTCCGTGGCATATTTCGGCCTGCGCGGCATCCCCGAATTTTTCTGAGGAAAGGAGCCCTTATGATCACACCTGATCAGATCCACTTAAATTATATTAAAAAAGAAGCCCAGACAGGCAGCGACTCCGGCATGCGCTACCGCCTCTGCAAAAGCAAAAATGAGAACGGCGACTGTATCGAAGCCGCCGTCTGGCCGGAGCCCTTCTGCTTTGTAAAGACCCCTGAGGAGCAAAAAACCTTCCGGCAGTTTCCCTTAAATGAGGAAGGCTGCCGGGAGGCGATTCTGTGGCTTAACGAGCAGCATGAGAGCCGAAGCTGGTAGATAAAGCGCCCTCTGCTTTTCCGGCGTTTTTGTCCCGACGCGCGCAAAGCTGCGCCGCCGCCGAAACGATCAGGCTTACAAGCATCGGCATATAAAAATTGGCGCTGCGGCAGATCAGCATCGACGCCGTCAGCGTCCCGCCTACAAAAATCCGTCCGAACACCTGCACATACATCAGCTCCGTAATCCCCTGCGCCCCCGGCACGGGCAGTATATCCACCGCGATATAAACCGCCGCCTGCAAAAAAATGACCGTCAGCGCGTCCGTGCCGTCAAGCCCCATCCCCCAATAAACCACCCATGTCAGCACGAAAACCGTGCTTCTTTGCACAAAGGTCAGCATCATGACAAGACAGAGCTTTCCCGGATGCTTTTTCAAAAAAGCCACCGCGTCCCGATAGCTTTCCACGAATCTGCATACCTTCTCCATCCGTTCCCTTTTCGGCTTTAGAACCCCTGCCCGCACGCAGCCCCGCTCTGCGCCGGCGATCATTCCCGTCATGATCTGCGGAAACAGCATCACGCCCAAAATCAGCGCCACTAAAAGCGTATTCAAAACCATTCCCAGCACATAAAATCCGAAATATCCGCCCATCCGCTCCCGCAGCATCCCATAACGCCCCAAAAGAAGCCCTGCCCCGATGCAGACAAGCGCCAGCTTATAGCAAAGCGCTGCTACCATCAGCGCCACCGCAGAATCCCCCAGACGGTTTCCGTCCTTTTTCATATAATAAAGCTGCATCGGCTGTCCGCCGGAGGCAGACGGCGTGATCCCCGAATAAAAAAATCCCACAAACGAGTAGCCGATACATTTTAACAGCCCGCTTTTTTGCCCCATCGTCCGCAAAAGGATCCGGAGCATCAGCCCCTCCATACAGATAAAGACCATTCCCAGCGCTACCGCAATCGCCATGCCTGCCGGATCCATCCTCCGCAGGGCAGCCGTCAGCTCCCCGGCATCCTGCCCGGCAAACACCGCCCGGAAGGTCAGCGCCATTACCGCAAGGAAAAAAACGATTTCCAAAAACCGTTTCCCGCTCTCTTTTTTGAATCTGCCAAAAGCCTTTCCCATATCCTGCCTCACCGATACAGCGCGCCTGACAGCGCAGCCCTCCATTCCCGTTTGCTCCCCTGATGGACAAGCTCCTCCAGCCGCCCTTCAAACACAAGCTCCCCGCGCAGGCTGTCCTTTCCCATCGCCTGATACACCTCGCGGGGCGTTACGAGCGAAAAATGCCTGTCCCACTCATACACCCCCGCCTCCTGCGTCGTGCGGGCAAGCCATGAAGAGCAGGTATAATGGTTTTTCTGGTAAAAGGCTTTCCCGATCAATAAAAAAGGCAGCCCCAATACGGTGTAATGATACCGCATCCGGTTTTTGTACGCCTCTTCTGCCGCAAGTTTTAATTCATTTTTCTGCTCATCTGTGCAGCAAATACTGCATATTTGATAGTGTGCCGTCGGGAACTGATTTAAAATCCTCTGCCTGTCCTCTTTTTCAAAGCCCGCGATCAGCGGGATTTCCGGGAACCGCCGTCCCACGCTGTACGCCTCCTCCAGCCCGCTGTCAAAGCCCAGCACCACATGCACATATCTTTGCCGGATCACCTTCCGGATCAGAAAGGCGAACAGCCCCGGCGTATCCACAAATCCAATATAAATCTCCGCCATCTCTCTTCCCCTCCCTTACTGGAACTTCCAGATCCGGCGCGCCGCCCGGTAGCCGCCTACGGTGATCCTGTCCCCGAGCCGTCCCGGAAGGACCGTCAGCCCGCTGAGCGTCCTGCCGCGCAGGATCCGGTAGAGGCGTCCGTCCTGTTCCTTCAGCTCCCGCCACAGCCCGTCGCGTTTTTCCCGCCCCTCCTTCGTCCCCATCAGCAACAGATGGATCGAGGAAATCGCCATCATGATCGAGATATTCCGGCACAAATATTGAAAAAGCTTCGGATTCTCCGCCTCCGTCTTTCTAAGATCGCAGCATTGGCTCACAAGCTTCGTCACACGGATCTGCTGGTCTATGCGCCGGATCAAAACCTCCTCATTGACGGACTGATCCTCCCGCCCCAGATAATAGTGATACAGATCCACGTCCATGTAATAGATCTGCTTTACGAACGGGAGCGGCTGGTTTGCAAACAGGTTGTCCACATAAAACGTATGCTCCGGCAGCTCCACGCCGCTGTCATACAAAACGCCCGTCCGGTAAACCAGCGCGTGCATCACAAGATACTGCTGCGGGCGGAACCGTCCCGTTTCTTCCCAGCCGCAAAGCTTTCCTTCGGGAAATACGTTCCGATAGCGGACTGTTTTGGACGTCTGCTCCTCCAAATGATCGTACACATAGTTGCAGACGATCAGATCCGGTTTGTTTTCGCAACGGCTCCAGAACCGCAGCGCCGCCAAAAGCCTGTGATACGCCTCTGCGTCCAGCCAGTCGTCCGAATCCACCACTTTAAAATAAACGCCGGATGCCAGCGCCATCCCTGCATTGACGCCGGAGCCGTGCCCGCCGTTTTCTTTATGGATCACTCTCACAATGTCCGGATACTGCGCCGCGTATCCGTCCGCGATCTCGCCCGTCCGGTCGGTGGAGCCGTCGTCCACCAGAATGATCTCCACATCGTCCCCGCCTTCCAATAAAGAATCCACACATCTTTCCATGTAGCTTTCGGAATTATAGCAGGGAACCGTAAGCGTCAGACATTTCCTCTTTTCCGTCATAACCTTCTCCTTATCTGCTGCTGTTTTCCTGTTCCTTCATACTGTACATTCAGCATATGAAACAAATCTAAACAGCCCCGTCAGGTTTTCCGTAATAAATTCTGAAGAAAAGGGGAGTTTTTCCATAAACGCTTTTTTGCGGCGCCTGCAGGCAATTTATGGGAAGCTTTCCGCAGGAACGTATTGCAGTGCTTCCCCGTATCCTGTACAATCATCCTATCAAAATATATCAGGTTTCCTCAGCGGATAAGGGGAAACAGCCAAAGGAGGAATCTGCCATGACACATCGTTTCAAAAATAACCTTGCCCTTTCTCTTTTTATTTCCGGCGCTCTTTTTTGCGGCGCCTGCGGCAGCTCCACTGAAATTGCTTCCGATCCTGCGCATAAGATCGAAGTCCTGTCCGGTGCGTCAGCGGACGGCTGCTATACGGAGCTTTCCGTCAAAATCGGCGGCGACCAGCTCCCTCTAACCGGTCAGAACGTCGAAAATCCCGCCTTTGCCCCGCAGATTTTTTTCTCAGGAGATGCCCAAAAGCTGTTTCTGCTCCTGACAGAAAACGAAGGCTCGGGGATGTATCTTTCTTCCCCTCATATTTTTGATCTTTCACAGGATGAACCGACTGAGCTTGCCTGCGAGGACGCGGTTTCCTTTCTGGGAAAAAACCTGTACAGTTCTGTTTCGCAGGATGGGATTGTCACGCTGACTTTGCCGGAGCAGACCCTTCGCTATGACGTTTCTTCCATAGAAAGCCCGGAAACACTTTTCGACACGCTTTCCTATGAAGGGAATGTGCGATATTTTGCAGAAAACGATACCCTTTTCTGCGACCTCGCAATTCAGTTTTCTCCAACGGGATCTCTCGGGACTGTCAGGCTGGAATATGAACCGGCAAGAGACGGATACCAGGTCAGGACGATGACCTTTGAAGCGGCAGAAGAAATGGCGGGGTGTGAGGTTTACCCCTCACACTCCGCCATAGTCCATCCCCGTCATGACCCTCAGAAAAATCCTGATCTCCTGCTCCAGCCACTCCCCATATCCGGGCAGCTTCCAGATATTCCATAACTCCTTTTCCCCGGTTTCTTCCGCGATATACAAGTTCTCTCCCTGCACATATGCGGCAATATCCCCGTGCTCCGGCACGCTCGTACCCTCCCCGGAATCCGCACCGCTTCCGCAAAAAATCCTGACCCAGACCAGACCGCTTTCCGAGGTCAGGATCTCTTCCATATCCGTCAGACCGGCGCTTTCTGCCAGATACGGATTTTTGCTTTCCGGCACCTTTTCCGCTTCCATTTCCATTCCCAGCCCGCCCCTCGGCGCAAGATACGCCAGCTGTTCTATATTTTGAAGCAGTCCTGAGCTGTCTGCCTTAAAGCCCTGGATCTCCCCGTTAAAGCTTATAAAAATCTGCCGGTCTATCCGCGCCTGCGATATGGATTCTTTCTCATTTTCTGATTCCGCCTCCGGTTCTGATTCCGCCTGCGCTCCTGCTTCCGTCTCCGGTTCAGATCCTGTCTCCACTCCCTCTTTTTCCTCGCCCGCCTGCGCTCTGCAGCCCCCTGCCGCAAGCGACAGCACCATAACGAACAGCAATAGTCTTTTCCCCATTTCCCTGCCTTCCTTCCAATCTTTTTCACAAATAATGCTTTGGCAGATACTCACAAATAATTATCCGGCAGATACTCCCGTGAAAACCGTATTTCATCCCTTCTCATATACTGCAGGAACACATACACGATCGTATCCTCGTCCGTGACCAGCGCATACTCAAAGCAGTGCTCCCTGCTGTTTGTTTTCACATATGCCGGATACTGGAAATCCTCCGTGTTGTATTCCAGATTCCGCAGCCTGCCCAGCCTTTCCAGCTCCGCTTGAAAATCCTCCACCCCATAGGTGCACTCCAAAAAGATCTGGCACTCGGGGTCAAAAAGCCTGTCCCCATATCGGTACACATAGGTTTCCGGCTCCGCGCTTTCCGGAAGCTCCTCCGGAAACGTAAATAATTAGCTGTAGCCCTGAAATCCCTCAAATTCCCCGTAGTCCTCCACATCGTTTGTGCGGTACGTTGCCCCGCTTCCTCCCTTGTCATTTTGCTAAAATTCTCCCGGCAGATCAGGAGCTTTCCTCTTTGTAATATTTTACCATCCCTTTCTTAAGTTTCTTTTAAATCTGTCTGAAAATTGACATCTTTTTTGCAAGCTTCTATAATACCCTCAGTACATCACACAAACCGCCGCCTGACCGGCGGGATTATTTTCCGGAAGGGGGATTGAAATGCGCATTTTGGTAGTCGAGGACGACAGACTTTTAAACAGCACGCTCTGCTACAATCTGGGAGCGGGATATACCGTGGACAGCGCCCTGTCCATCCAGGAGGCAGCACAGCTCTCCCGGCGTCAGGACTATGACCTGATCGTTCTGGACGTGAATCTGCCGGACGGGAACGGCTTTGATTTCTGCCGGGAACTAAAGCAACGGCGCGCCGATACGGCGGTGATCTTTTTGACTGCAAACGACATGGAAAGCGATATGCTGCGCGGCTATGAGCTGGGCGCGGACGACTATGTGACAAAGCCTTTTCCCATGAGCGTTTTTCAAAAAAAGCTGGCTGCCCTTTTGTCCCGCATCGCAAAGCAGTCCGGCGGCGATTTTTACGACGACGGCACGCTGGCTGTCAGCTTTTCTGAAATGACCGCCTCCCTGTCCAAAAAGCCGCTCACGTTTACGCCGTTAGAATACCGCCTTTTAAAAATCCTTGTCAAAAACCCGCAGACCGTCCTGACCCGTCAGGTGCTTTTGGAAAAACTCTGGGACGCGGACGGCAATTTTGTGGACGAGCACGCCCTGACTGCGGCGATCAGCCGCGTCCGCAGCAAAATCGAAACGCCGGACAAGGCATATATCAAAACGGTATACGGCATGGGCTATATGTGGATCGGAGGAACGTCAAAATGAATCAGAAGCATCTTTCCGTCAACCGCATCTGCCTCCTGTTTTCCCTTCTCCTTCTCGCCGCGGCTGCCGGGCTGTCCGTCTGTCTTTATGTCCTGACCAAAAGCCCTTCCGCCGTCTGGTGCGCCCTTTTCTTCTGCCTTTTTGTCTTTCTTTGCGCCGCCTTTTTTGTTTTCGCCATACGCCGCAGGCTCGTGCTTTTTTCGGACGCCCTCTGCTCTGCGCTGGATGAAATGATGTCGCAGACGTCTGAGCCGCTTCAGACGCCTGATGAAGAAAGCCTGTTTTATAAGATCAGCTACCGGCTCAAACGGCTTTACGAGGTCATGCAGGAGCAGAAAAACAGCATTGCAAAGGAGCGCGCAGACCTACAGGAGCTGATTTCCGACCTTTCCCATCAGGTAAAAACGCCCCTTGCCAACCTGAAAGCGATCAACGCCACCCTGTCGGAACAGACCGTTCCCCCAAAAAAGCAGCGGGAATTTTTAAAAGCACAGGAAACGCAGCTTGACAAGCTGGATTTTCTCATGCAGGCGATGATCAAGACCTCCCGTCTGGAAACGGGCGTGATCTCTCCGGCACAAAAGCTGCAGCCCGTCTATGATACGCTCGCCGCCGCCCTGGGCGGCATCCTTTTGTCCGCCGAAAAAAAGCAGATCCGCGTGCTTGCAGACTGCCCCGAGCAGCTCTCCGCCCTCCATGACCGGAAATGGACCGCCGAAGCCCTCTTTAACATTCTGGACAACGCCGTAAAATACACCCCGGCAGGCGGCAGCATCCGCGTCTCTGCGCAGGGTCTGGAACTGTATGTCCGCATCGACATCGCGGATACCGGGATCGGCATCTGCGAAGCCCATCAGGGCGCGATCTTCAAACGCTTCTACCGGGAAGCCTCCGTGCACGACACGGAGGGCGTGGGCGTCGGGCTTTACCTTGCCCGCAAAATCGTCACGATGCAGGGCGGCTATATCCGCGTCTCCTCCGAGCCGGGAAAGGGCTCTGTATTTTCCGTTTTTCTGCCCTGCTGACCAAAATGCTGCACCGTCCGCCCAAATGTCACCGTTTCGTGACATTTTTTGCCCGAAGCCGCCCGATTTTTTCTTTTGCCGTGACATTTCCATGAGGTTTTGCCGTTACAATATCCTTATCAAGAAAAAAGGAAGGTGTTTCAGATGAGTATTTTACAAACAACCGACTTAAAAAAATATTACGGCAAAGAACCAAACGTCACCCGTGCGCTGGACGGCGTGACCCTTTCCATCGAAAAGGGCGAATTTGTCGCCATCGTCGGAACCTCCGGCAGCGGAAAATCCACGCTTTTAAACATGATGGGCGGTCTGGACGTCCCCACCTCCGGAAAGATCGTCGTGGACGGAAAGGATTTATCTGCCTTAAACGACGAGCAGCTCACGATCTTCCGCAGAAGAAAGATCGGTTTTGTATTCCAGAACTATAATCTCGTCCCCGTTTTAAACGTCTATGAAAATATCGTCCTTCCCGTGGAATTGGACGGCGACAAGCCTGACAAAAAATTCATGAAGGAGGTCGTGCGCATGCTGGCGCTGGAGGACAAGCTCAACAATATGCCAAACAACCTTTCCGGCGGCCAGCAGCAGCGCGTCGCCATCGCCCGCGCCCTCGTTTCCAAGCCCGCCATTGTGCTTGCCGACGAGCCGACCGGCAATCTGGACAGCAAAACCAGCTCCGACGTGCTCGGCCTTTTAAAAACAACCAGCCGGAAATTCCACCAGACGCTCGTTATGATCACGCACAATAACGAAATTGCCCAGCTCGCCGACCGGATCGTTCGGATCGAGGACGGCAGGATCGCGCTGTAAGGAGGTGGCAGCATGAACGACATTTTATTTGGCAATAACAATAACGGGGCGATCCGGCATCTTTCCCGCAGATATTTCCGCAAAAATAAGATCCGAAATTTTGCAGCCGTTCTGGCGATCTTTCTGACGGCGTTTTTATTTACCTCCATTACCGCCCTCGCCTTTAACCTTGTTTCCTCCATGCGGCTTTCCATGCAGATGCAGAAGGGAAGCAAGGCGGACGGCACGATCGGCTATCTGACGGAGGAACAGTTTTTACAGCTCAAAAACAGCGACTTTGTAGAAAAAGCGGGACACAGGATGGTTCTTGGCTATGCCGCCAACTCTCCCGGACATACGATCGAGATCAACTATGCCGACGGCGTCCAGCAGGAGCTTACCTTCTGCGTCCCCACCCACGGCTCCGCCCCCAAAAAGGCGAATGAAATTTCCACGACGGAACTGGCGCTGGAATCGCTCGGCATCGAGCCAAAGGTCGGCGCCACCGTCCCTGTGGAATTTGAAGTGCGGGGCAAAACCTATCATTACGATATGGTGCTTTCCGGCTGGTGGGAAGCCTCCAACGATACCGTCAGCCTGATGATCGTCTCCGATCAGTTCGTCGCAGATCACCCGGAGCTGTTTCGCAATACCTTTGCCCAGGACCGGGAAACCTGCGGCACAACCTTTTCCGAGGTAGTTTTAAAGGATAAAAGCAATATCGACGGACAGCTCAAGGAGTTTGCCCGCTCCATCGGCGGCAACCCGGACGAAATGGACGCCCAGAACTTTATCCTCTGCGCCGCCAATCAGATGTCCAAAGGGCTGATCCAGCCGCAGAATATCCTGTTTGCCGCCGCATTCATCCTCATGTTCATCGTCTGCGGCTATCTGCTCATTTACAATATTTTCGATATTTCCGTGATGCAGGACGTGCGCCAGTACGGGCTTCTTCGGACGATCGGGACTTCTACCCGCCAGATCAAAAGCCTCGTCAGCCGTCAGGCAGCCCTTCTTACCCTGATTGGCCTGCCCCTTGGACTGATCGCAGGCTTTGTCGCAGGCTGGCTGCTGCTTCCCGTCGTCATGCGGTTTTTCAGTTTTGAGCATCAGTCGTCCCAAACGCAGCTTTCCGCTTCGCCGCTCATCGTGGTCATCGCTTCCCTGTTTACCGTGCTGACCGTATTCATCAGCACCCGCAAGCCCGCCAAAAAGGCTTCCCACGTCTCCCCTCTGGAAGCGATCCGCTATACGGACCAGGACGACTGCCGCCAAAAAAGCGTCCGGCGCACAAACGGCGTAAAGCTGTCTTACATGGCGTTTTCCAACCTCCAGCGCAACCGGAGGCGCTCCGTTTTCATCGTGATTTCCATGCTCTTGTGCATTGTCCTGTTTAATTCCATCCTGATCATTACCCAGAGCATGGATGAGGAAAAATTCCTTTCCCGATCGACCAAAACGGATTTTACCGCCTATAATTCCACCGCGATCAACGTCATGACCGGCTTTGCGCACCGCTCGGACGCCCTGCCCGACGACGCGATAGAAGCGATCCGCTCGCAGCCCGGCGTTTCCAACGAACGCTTCCTGTACCGGAATACGCTGGACGATACGAACGTGCTCGTGGACTACGGCTTTGAAAACGAATTTACAACAGGCAGCTATGTATATGAGGACGGGCGCATCAGCAAAATATTTGAAGGGTATTCGCTGCACACGCTCCCGGATGCAGATTCCCTTTTTTGCGGAAATGTGTGCGGCGTTTCAGAAAATTTCTGGAATGACCTGATCCTTTTTGAAGGGGAGACGGACAAAGCTGTTCTCAAACAGAAAATGGCTGCCGGGGATTATGTGGTCGTCGGCTGCTCCCTCGACCGCCTGACAGGGGATCCCGAGGAAACGCCCCTTACGCGTCAGCTTCAGGTAGGGGACACAGTCTCTTTTTATAAAAACGGGGAGCTGTTTAAAACCTGTACCGTACTGGCGCGGGCGAGTACCATCGGCATGGAGGAGGAAACGGCGAACACGACGACCTCCCAGATGAATATCGGCGGCGACGCCCCCTTCCTTTACCTGTCCGATTCTGTTTTCAAGGAGCTTTATGATGAGCCGGCGCTGTTAAATTACGGTTTTGACGTGGCAGAGGGGCAGCAGGAGCAGATGGACGCCTTTTTAAGCAGCTACACCGACAGCCATCCCGCCGTTGCCTATACGTCCACAAAGCTTTTGAAGGAACAGATGGATTCCATCCGGAATATCGTGCTCGTGGTAGGCGGGCTGATCGGCGGGATCATGGCGTTTGCAGGGCTGATCAATTTTACCAACATGATCATTACAAACATCATTACCCGCCGCCACGAATTTGCGACCATGCAGAGCATCGGCATGACAGACCGGCAGCTTCGCCGCCTGATCGTATATGAAGGCGTTTATTATGCGGTCGGTGCAGATCTGTCCGGCGTTATTCTGGCTGCGCTTCTTGCCCTGACCGTGATCAAAAACGTTTTAAATTCGCCCTCCATGTGGTTTTTCACCCTGCATTTCACACTTCTTCCGGCGCTTGTCGCAGGCGCGATCTATTTGATCTTAGCGGCAGTCATTCCGCTGATCGTCCTGCGCCTGTTCCATAGAGGGACCGTCGTGGAGCGGCTGCGGACGTCGGAATGATAAGCCCCTAAAAACTGTACCACCTGACAAGCCAACTGAAAAAAAGAGGATCTGCGCTGCGTTTTATCCGCAATACAGATCCTCTTTTTTATAACACCATGATCAGCGTCCCTGCCCCGATCAGGATACATCCGATCAAAGACTTTGCCGTAAACTGCTCATGCAGAAATACAAACGCCATTACAAGTGTGATCACGACGCTCAGCTTATCGACCGGCACAACCTTGGAAGCCTCCCCGATCTGCAGCGCCCTGTAATAACAAAGCCACGACGCCCCGGTGGCAAGCCCCGACAGGATCAGAAACGTCCAGCTTTTTATGCCGATCTCCGAAATCCCTTTCTGCGCGTTTGTCAAAAAAACCATTCCCCACGCCATTACCAACACGACCACCGTTCTGATCGCCGTCGCCAGATTGGAGTTTACCCCGTCTATCCCGATCTTTGCCAGTATGGATGTCAGCGCCGCAAAAACCGCGGACAGCAGCGCAAACACAAACCACATGTTAACCGCCTCCCGTTATATTTAATAAATTCATCAAAGTTCTGTTTTTTTCGGATCCAGCCATTGGCGGACGACTTCTGCAGTCATTCCCACCATTTTGGCAATCTCCTCTATCGACATTCCTGCCCGAAACAGATTGCGGGCGACAAATGCTTTTCCTTCTGCCTCCCCCTCTGCGCGTCCTTCTGCATGTCCTTCTGCCAAATATTGTTCCAGCTCCTTACACATAGGCACTACCTCCTTTTCATCATGTTTCAAATCGTGAAAGCGCCTGCTCACTTCCGGAAAACGCTGATCCGCCATTTCCTCTTTCATAAAATTCTGCATCAGTGCAGCCTGCAGGCTCCCGTCGTCTACTTCGGTGTTCAGATAAATTTCCCGGAGTCCGTCCTTGATCACATCCCCCGTTTCCTGTATTACCTTCTGCGCATGATACATTGTCTTTCCACGACCAAACAGATCAAACTGGGTAATATAAATGATACAGACATCCGGAACCTGCCGGAAATGTATTCCTGTATCTGTTACATTTACGGTCAGGCAAGCTCCGTTATAACGCACTCTCCGCACATGATCGTCCTGATCTGCCCGCTGTACCTCAACATTTACATAAGTACCGTTCCCTAACCGGCAATAAACATCCAGCCGGACGGAACGTCCCTGAAGATTTTTCAGCTCCTTTTGAGGCGTTACCTCAAGCACCTCTAATTCAGGATCCTCCAGACATACCCGCAGGATCTCTTCACTCGCCTTAAGATCCTCAAATATTTTCTGGAAAAAAATATCGTCGATCATCCGCAGCTTTGCGATGATCCTCTTTTGTCTCTCAAATTTCTTTTCCCCCATTTGCCCTCTCTTTCCCTGATATTTTGTCCGCTTTTTCCAAAGCTGTTTCCTCCCCCTCTTCATATGCCCATTTTACCACATACTCCTCAAAACTTCTATCCCTTTCCCCATACTTATCTGTGCAAAAAGGGATAGGCATTGCTGTTTCCCCCGGAGGCTGTACCGACCGCACTGCATATAAAAACGGCGGTTACGGTTTACCGGAAAGCCAATAAACCGTAACCGCCGGACGTTTTCTCATTCCCACTTAAAGATCGCGATGCCTGCGACCGCCACCGCAAGCCCGATTGCCCTGCGCCACTCCCACGGCTGGCGCTCTGCCCCGAACAGCCCGAACAGCTCAATCACATACGCCGCTGCGATCTGCGCCACCACGATAAAAAGCACCGCCTTTGCAGGTCCCAGCGCGTCCATGCTGCGGATGACCGTCCATGTGATCGCCGCGCCCATCACGCCGCCCAGCAGCATATATTTGGGTTCCACCTTCCACACCGACAAAAGATTTGTCCTGTCCGTGATCCCCCACGCCGCCAGACAGACCAAAAACGCCGAAAACTGCACAAATACGTTTGCCGCCCAGATGCTCGACGCCTTCGTTACCTGCGTATTAAACACTCCCTGCACGCTCATGAGCGCGCCCGATAAAACCGCGATCAAAAATCCGACCATGTTAATTCTCCATTCCGGAACGTAAGCCTTTGCCGCTCCCTGTTCTTAGGTATGCCGGTTTTATCGGTTTTTATGCATGTCCGGGCAAAAATTCCTGCCTCAGACCTGATTTCTGACGGCTTCCGCTCAGTCCATCGCGCCTTCCTCAAAGCCGGTTTCCGTCTCTTTGGGAAGCTCGATATATTCCGGTTCCGTATACGCCGCGCCCGTCACCTGCGTCATGATCGCTTCCGACAGAGCCTTTAATACGTCCGACACATTTTCTCCCTGCCAGATCTTCGTGCACGCCACTTCCATCTGCACCCAGAAATTCGCCGTGTTCATCAGCTTGGGCATCGGGACCGTGCTGCTGTACTCCTGCCAGAACGCCGCCATTTCCCCATTCTGGGACGCCGCCGTCTGCAGCGCCGCAACGTGCCCCGTCCGGTCATACAGCTTCGCCGCGCCTTCCGTGGAAAGCCACGACGCAAAGGCGTCCGCCTCGCTGCGCTTTTTGCTGTAGCCGTTGACCGCGATCCCGTTTGTCACGGAAATTCCCCGGGTGCACACCTCTTTGTTGATGTCGGGCAGGGGCGCCGCGCCGTATTCCCACACAAAGCTGCCGTCCGCCTTTGCCTCCTGCACCCGCTCCATCACGTCCGTCGTCGCAATGGTAAAAACGAGCTTCCCGCTCAAAAAATCCTGAACGACCTGTTCGTAGCTGGACGTCTCCGCATCGATGGAGAAAAACTGGCTCAGCTCCTGATATGCCGCCAGCCCCTTTACCGCCTCCAGATTATAAATGTCGATCTGGGAAGAGTCGTCCCCGCAGGCCCCGCCTACATTGATATAATTGCCCGCAAAAAAGTAATTGTAAAAAAAGTCCGATACGTCCCAGCGGAACACCGCCTCTACCGTCTCCGGCGCATTGTATACGTCCGCAAAGCCCTGGATTCCCTCAATCGTCTGCGGGATCAGCGCCGCCACATCCGTTCCCAGCTCCTGCGCCGCCTGTTCCAGATAGGTTTTGTTATAGATCAGCGCGCTCGTCTCAAAATAGAGCGGATACGCTATTTTTTCTCCCTGATAGGTCACTGCGTCCAGCGCCGTCTGCGGAAAATAATCCGTCGTCAAAACGCCGCTTTTGTCCTCTGCCTTAACCGCAAGCCCGGACAGATGCGCCTTTTCCAGACTGTCGTTGCTCACAATATAAAGATCCGGCGCGCTTTCTTCCTCCAGGGAAGCGGCGTTGACCTGTTCCAGATATTCCAGCCCGCTTTTTAACACCGGAATCACCTGAACGCCCGCCGCGTTCTGATAATCCACCGCTACGCTTGCCAGATAGTCCTCCAGCTTTTCATCCGTATACCAGAGCGTCAGCGTGGGGCGGTGCAAAAGCCCGTTGTCCTCCGTCGTTCCCGGAAACAGCCGGCTTGCCGCCGCTGCACATACCGCCGCCCCCGCTACCGCAATCACACCTGCCGCCGCAAGAAGCCTCTTTTTGATCGCCATAAATTCCTCTCTCTTTCTTCCTGCGGGCAGACGCCGTCAGGCTCACGTCCGGAGGCTTTCCTCTTTCAGGCAAGCGTCCAAAAGCTCTGCCATCCGGTCGATGTCCTCCCGCCCGATCACGAGCGGGGGCACGAAACGGATAATATCCGCGCCCGCATTGATCAAAATCATCCCTTTTTCCAGCGCCGCCGAAATGATTCCGCCCACAGACCTGTCGAATACCAGCCCCTGCATGAGCCCGCATCCGCGCCGCTCTTTGATAAAGTCATATTTTTCCGCAAAAGCGTCCAGCGTCTTTTCCAGATAGCCGGAAACCTCATTCACATGTTCTATTATATGGTTTTGCTCAAATAAATCAAGCACTTTGGCGACCGCCGCGCAGGCAAAGGGATTGCCGCCGTAGGTCGTGCCGTGGTCTCCCGCCTTTAAGGAATTCTGCCCGACCTTTTCCGTCATTAAAAATGCGCCCACGGCAACACCGCAGCCCAGCGCCTTTGCCGTTGTCATGATGTCCGGCTTTACGCCGTATTTCTGCCACGCAAACCAGTGCCCGGTGCGCCCCATCCCGCACTGGATCTCATCAAAGATCAGCAGGATGTCCTTTTCATCGCAGAGCGCGCGCAGGCTCTTTAAAAACTGCTCCGATGCCGGATAGATCCCGCCCTCGCCCTGGACCGTTTCCAGAATGACCGCACAGGTTTTTTCGTTGACGCATGCCTTTACGCTTTCAAAATCGTTCATATCCGCAAACCGGATGTTTCCGATGCCCGGCTCGAACGCCTCCCGGTAATGGGGGTTCCCGGTCACAGACAGCGCGCCCATCGTGCGCCCGTGAAAGGAATGGTTCATCGCCACGATCTCATGATCCGTGCGCCCATCCTTTAAAAAGGCGTATTTGCGCGCCGCCTTGATCGCGCCCTCCACCGCCTCCGCGCCGCTGTTTGTAAAAAAGACGCGGTCCATGCCGGACACTTTTTTTAAATGCTTTGCCGCCTCCACCGCAGGCACGTTATAATAGTAATTGGACGTATGCAGCAGCTTGTCGATCTGCGCCTTTAACGCGTCGTTATACGCCTGATTGCCGTAGCCCAGCGCAAATACTGCGATGCCCGCCGCAAAATCCAGATATTTTTTTCCTTCAATATCATACAGGTATACGCCCTCACCCCGGTCCAAAACGATCTGATACCGGTTGTAGGTGTGCAGAAGATCCTGCTCCGCTTCCTCGATATACTGTTTTGTCACTTCTCCCATCTCTTCCTCCGTTCCGCTTCCTACGCCTCTTCGCCGTCGCCCACGATCGCCGTCCCGATGCCGTGATCCGTAAAAATCTCAAGCAGCAGGCAGTGGGGGATCCGTCCGTCCAGAATGTGCACCCTGTTTACGCCGCCCTTGACCGCCGCCGTGCAGTTCTGAAGCTTCGGCAGCATGCCGCCGCCGATAAAGCCGTTTTCCAGAAGCTCTTCTGCGCCGCTTGCGGTGATCCGGGAAATAAAAGAGCTTTTGTCCGAAAAATCCTTATACAGCCCTTCCACATCCGTCAGGAAAACGAGCTTATCCGCGCCCACTGCCCGCGCCACCGCACACGCCGCGTCATCTGCGTTAATGTTATAGGTCTGGCAGTTTTCATCCAGCCCCACCGGGGACACGATCGGCAGATAATCGCTGTCGATCAGATCGTACAGCAGCTTCGGATTTACCTGCTTTACATCGCCCACAAAGCCGATGTCCTGCCCGTCGGCATATTTTTTCTCCACCTGCAAAAGCCCGCCGTCCTTGCCGCTGATGCCGACCGCCGATACGCCAAGCTCCTCTACCATGGAAACGAGCTTTTTGTTCACGCGACCCAGAACCATCTCTGCAATCTCCATCGTCTCTTCGTCCGTTACCCGCAGACCATTGATAAATTCCGGCTTTTTGCCAATCTTTGCCACCCAGCTGCTGATCGCTTTCCCGCCGCCGTGCACGATGATCGGCTTAAAGCCGACCAGCTTTAGCAGCGTCACGTCCTTGATCACATTTTTTTCCAGCTCCTCGTCGCTCATGGCGCTGCCGCCGTATTTTACCACAATGATCTTTCTGTTAAACTGCTGGATATAGGGAAGTGCCTCGATGAGCACCTCTGCCTTTTTCCTGATCTGATCCACTTCCATTTTTTCCATCCTTCTTCTCCCCGTCTCATATTTCTTTTCGCAGGCTGCCGTCCGGCTGCAATGGTTTATTGGCTGCAGTCCTTTCGTCAGCTGCGGTAGTCCGCGTTGATCTTCACATAGTCGTACGTCAGGTCGCAGCCCCACGCCGTCGCCTCTGCGTCTCCCATTTTCATATCCACAAACGCCGTTACCTCTGCGCTTGAAAGGATGCGTCCCGCTTCCTCCTCGCTGTAGTCCGCCGCCGTCCCGTCTTTAAAAATCAGGATTTTTCCAACGCTGCTTTCCAGATACAGCTCGATCTTTTCCGGATCAAACTGCACGCCCGAATAGCCCAGCGCGCACAAAATCCGTCCCCAGTTTGCGTCGTGCCCAAAGATCGCCGCTTTGGTCAGGCTCGATGTGATGACCGATTTTGCCAGCGTGCGCGCGTTTTCCAGCGTGTCTGCATGGACTACCTTCGCCTCAAATAAAGCCGTCGCGCCCTCTCCGTCTCCGGCGATCTTCTTTGCCAGGGCTTCATTAACAAAGTGGAGCGCCTCTGCAAAGATCCGGTAATCCTCATTTTTCTCCGTGATCTCTGCATTTTTCGCTTCTCCGTTTGCCAGCACGAGAAGCGTATCGTTCGTGGAGGTGTCGCCGTCCACCGAGATCATGTTAAACGTCGACTGCACGTCCTCGCTGAGCGCCTCCTGCAAAAGCTTTTGGGAAATATTCACATCCGTCGTCACAAATGCCAGCATTGTGCACATATTCGGATGGATCATGCCGGAGCCCTTGCACATTCCCCCGACCGTTACCTCTTTTCCCCCGATCGTTACCTTTACCGCTGCCTGCTTATTGCGGGTGTCCGTCGTCATGATCGCCTTTGCCGCCTCTGTCCCGGCTTCCTCAGACGCTCCCAGCTCCTTTGCCAGCATCCGCACGCCTTCCGTCAGCTTTTCCACGGGAAGCTGCATCCCGATCACCCCGGTGGAGCAGATCAGCACATTTTCGGGCGCGATCTCCAAAACGTCCGCCGCCTCCTGCGCCGTCTCCCGGCAGTATTCATAGCCCAGCTTTCCGGTGCATGCGTTCGCAATGCCCGAATTGACGACTACCGCGTGCGTATCCTGCACCTTTTCCACGATTTCCTTATCCCACAGCACCGGCGCCGCCTTTACTACATTTGTCGTAAAAACGCCCGCCGTTTTGCACGGCGTTTTGCTGTAGATCATCGCCATGTCCTTTCTGTTTTTATATTTGATTCCTGCCTCTGCGCCAGCTGCCATAAAGCCCTTTGCCGCGGTCACGCCGCCTGTAATCTTTTCCATAACGTCCTCCTGTCATGCGCGCTTTCATTCACGCGTTGAAATTTTCGATATTTTCCCGGTTCAGTACAAAATCGTAATAGTTCAGGTCCTCCCGCTTCGTCCAGCCGACCTCCCGCCAGAACGTGTTCCCGACATCGTTCCGGGTAAAGGTGATCAGCGAAACCTTGTTGATCCCTTCCTTTTGAAGCGCCCTCATGCACGCTGTCACCATCGCCCTGCCGATGCCGTGCATCCGGTAATCCTCGTGCACGCACACATGATACAGACAGCCCCGCCTGCCGTCATGACCGCACAGGATCGCCCCTACTACCCTTCCGTCCGCCTTTGCCGTCACGCTGATGCCCGGATTGCGCTTTAAAAACCGCTCCACGCCCTCCCTCGAGTCGTCGATTGTCCGGATGGAAAAACCGTGGATCGTCATCCAGAGCGCATGCACCTGCTCATAATCCTCCGGCGTCATCGGGCAGATCTGAAAGGGGCTGTCAAGATATGCGCCAAGCTCCTTTTTCCATTCCTTTATGAGCCGTTCCACAGACCACGCCGCATTTGCCGGAGATGTGGACGGGAGCTTTCCCGCCTTTTGCCCGCAGGCTTTTTCACAGTATTTATGGTAGGTTTCCCACGATTTTGCCCCGTTGCAGAACACCGCTTTGATGTTCGTCTTTTCCAAAAGCCCTGCGATGTCGTTGGGCACTGCATCCCGGATCGAGCTGTCCGACGAGCCTTCGATCCGGCAGCTGGCGATAGAATCCCATACCGCGATTCCATGCGCCAGCAGAAACGCCCGCTTCTCCTCCACCGTCTGCGGCACGCTGCTGCCTGTCACTCCCGCCGCCACCTTCCAGAAACGGTTCTGGGGATGCCCGTAATAAAAATGATTTTCTCTCGATTTTACCGATGGAAAGCTCCCGAGAATCAAAATCCGGGAATTTTCGTCATAAACCGGTTCAAAAGGATGCGTCACTGCGTCCATTGCTTCCGCCTTTCCGAAGCACTAGGCTTTAATAAAGAGGACGCCTTTGCGCCAACGCGCCTTCTTTATCAGAGTCCAGTGCTGTCTCAGTCAAGTCCTAACATTGTATCATACAACTTTTTTCTTCAAATTCAAGCTTCTAAGGAAATTTTTCTGTGCCTTTTCTCTGCCGCCCGGACACACGCCCCGGAAGCAGGCGCGCGTTTTGCAAAAAATTTTCCATGAGCGAACCGGAATCGGGAGCAGCCCCAAAGGCGCTCCATCTCACGGCAATCGCTGTCCGGGCGCCCACATTCCCTCACGGGAACATCGGCACAAGCTCCAGCCCTTCGCTCTCCTTCTCCCCGAACATCAGGTTCATGTTCTGCACCGCCTGTCCTGCCGCGCCTTTTACCAGATTGTCCATCGCGCCCATCATAATGACGCGCTTTGTGCGGGGATCGACCTGTACGTTTACATCCACATAGTTGCTTCCCTCTACCCATTTTGTTTCGGGACATACGCCGGGCGCAAGGAAGCGCACAAATTTTTCATCCTTATAATATTTTTCATAGGCGGCGCGCACCTGCGCTTCGTCCGGCAGCCCGAAGCTTCCGTCCGGCTTTTCCACTTCTTTTAAAGAAGCGTAAGCCGTCACCAGAATCCCCCTGTTCATCGGCACAAGATGGGGCGTGAAATTCAGCGTTACCGGACAGCCCGCCGCATAGGAAAGCTGCTCCTCGATCTCCGGCGTGTGCCGGTGGGACGCCACGCCGTATGCCTTGATATTTTCATTCACTTCGCAGTAAAGGTTCTGCACCTTTGCGCCCCGCCCCGCGCCGGACGTCCCGCTTTTTGCATCTATAATAATCGTGGAAACGTCGATCAGCCCTTCCGCCGCCAGCGGGAATACCGCTGTGACCGAGCACGTCGGATAACATCCGGGATTTGCCACGAGCCGCGCCGTTTTGATCTGCTCCCGGTTTCTTTCGCACAGCCCGTAAACCGCTTCCTGAATAAACTGCGGGGACTTATGTTCAATGCCGTACCATTTTTCATAAACGTCCACATCCCTGATCCGGTAATCCGCGCTTAAATCAATTACCTTTGCCTGAGACAGAATCTCCTCATCCAGGACCGATGCCAGAAATCCCTGCGGCGTCGCCGTAAAGATCACGTCCACCTGCTTTGCCAGTTCCTTTAAATTATCGTCGCTGCACACGTCATCCACGATCTGAAACATGTTCTGATAGACGTCCGCATATCGTTTGTCAATGTAACTGCGGGAACCGTACCATTTGATCTCCACATTTTTATGCCCTGTTAAAATACGGACAAGCTCGCCTCCGGCATAGCCCGTCGCACCGATGATGCCTACTCTGATCATATCTTCCTCTTTCCGCCGCACAAACGGCAATTTCCTGTTTTCCATTTCTTAAATAGAAGCTTCCCCTGCGCCCCTTCCGGCGCGCTTTGGCTTTGCATAATAATACTGCATAATTGCATATTATTCAAGTATTTTATGGATAAAATTTAAATTTATGAATAATTTCTTTAAATTTTGCATAAATTTGCACTTGATTTTTTCTCAGGGCGGGTGTATAGTAAACCTGTCGGACGGATACGGCAGCCCGCCTGCTTCTATCCTGACACATCTTTTTAAAAAATGCAAATATGCCCCCGCAAAAACCGGGGACGATGTGAGTGAGGAGTTTTCATTATGAAAGAGAAAGTGATCTTAGCGTATTCCGGCGGTCTGGACACCACGGCGATCATCCCGTGGCTGAAGGAGAATTTTGACTATGAAGTGATCTGTGTCTGCATCGACTGCGGACAGGAGGAAGAGCTGGACGGGCTCAACGAACGGGCAATTTCCTGCGGCGCTTCCAAATTATACATTCTGGATGTGACAGACGAATTCTGCGACGAATATGTGGTTCCCTGCGTGCAGGCGCACGCCGTTTATGAAAACAAATATCTGCTGGGCACTTCCATGGCGCGTCCGCTGATCGCCAAAAAGCTGGTGGAGATCGCCCGCAAAGAAGGCGCTGCCGCCATCTGCCATGGCGCGACCGGAAAAGGCAACGACCAGATCCGTTTTGAACTGGGCATCAAGGCACTGGCTCCCGACTTAAAGATCATCGCCGCATGGAGAAATGATAAATGGACGATGGATTCCCGCGAATCCGAGATCGAATACTGCAAGGCGCACGGCATCGACCTGCCTTTTTCCGCAGATTCCAGCTACAGCCGCGACCGGAACCTGTGGCACATCAGCCATGAGGGGCTGGAACTGGAGGATCCTGCCAACGAGCCGAACTACAAGCATCTGCTCGTGCTGGGCTGCACCCCCGAGGAGGCTCCCGACCAGCCCGAATATGTGACGATGACCTTTGAAAAGGGCGTTCCCACAAGCGTCAACGGCAAGCAGATGAAGGTGTCCGACATCATCCGCACCTTAAATGAGCTGGGCGGCAAGCACGGCGTCGGCATCGTGGACATCGTGGAAAACCGCGTAGTCGGCATGAAATCCCGCGGCGTATATGAGACGCCCGGCGGAACGATCCTGATGGAAGCGCATCAGCAGCTTGAAGAGCTCATCCTCGACCGCGATACCTACGCGGCAAAAATCGACATGGGCAACAAGCTCGCCCAGATCGTATACGAGGGCAAATGGTTTACTCCGCTGCGCGAAGCGGTTCAGGCTTTCATCGAAAAGACGCAGGAATATGTGACCGGCGAAGTGAAGTTCAAGCTTTATAAAGGAAATATCATCAAAGCCGGAACCACATCCCCTTACTCTCTTTATAATGAAAGCATCGCCTCCTTTACGACAGGCGACTTATACGACCACCACGACGCGGAAGGCTTCATCAACCTGTTCGGCCTTTCCTCCAAGGTGCGCGCCATGAAAATGCAGGAAGCCAAAGCCTCCTCCGAAAACTGATCTGTTTCAACATCCCGCCGGTTTCTGGCAGACCGGCGGGATGTTTTTATTCTATCGGGAATTTCCGTTCCTCTGCCCCCGTACCCTGGGAGCAGAATAAAAAATCCGTTTGTGCGCCGGGACGCACACTTTTTTAATTTCAGCTCATTTTTAGATGAAACCGGACGTTTTCTGTGATACAATAAAAAAGCAGGATGCACCGCCATACTGCTAAAAATTCATCGAGGTTATTTCACATGGACGTTATACTGATTCTGGCACTCTATGCCGTTATTGTAAATATCGCAGGCTTTGCCGCAATGGGAATCGACAAAAGCAGGGCGCGGCGCAAGGCGTGGCGCATCCCGGAATCCACCCTTTTCCTCATCGCCGTGATCGGCGGCAGCATCGGAAGCATCGCAGGGATGTATTTTTTCCGCCACAAAACGCTGCACGCTTCCTTTGTGTGGGGAATGCCCGCCATTTTGATCATTCAGGCGATCGCCCTTTATTATCTTTTGTTCCACTCGTCGCTTTCTTTTGCGATTCTTTGACAGGCGACTTTTATCATACAGCAATTTAGGAGGTATCATTATGCACTTGGCAGTTTGTGACGATCATTTGGTAGACCGAAAACAGATGGAGCGGCTTTTGGGGCGCGAATCCGACCGCCGGATCCATACGACCGGCGTTTTGTATATCGATTCCTTCGGCAGTCAGGAATCCATCCTCTCCACGCCCATGATCTATGACGCGATTTTCATGGATATGACGGAGGACGGCTGCGACGCCGTGGAGCTTGCCAACGCCCTGCGCGCCGACGGCACGCTCGTGCCTATCGTTTTTTGCTGTGACAAGGTGGATTACCGGAAATCCCCGAACCTTCCGGATAACGTCCTTTTCCTGGACAAGCCGATCCATGTGGACGAGCTTTCCGATATGATCAGCCAGCTTCTTATCATCAAAAACAGCCAGATCAAAAAGCTGGAATTCCGAAACCGCACCGATACCTTTTATCTGGAAGAAGATGAGATCATGTGCGCGTGGCCCGATACTGAGCGCGAAGTCCGCCTCCGCCTGTTTAACGGCGAGGAGCGCGTTACCGATATGAACATCGAAACCTTCTGCGGCAACATGAAGGACTGCGACTGTTTTATCCAGCTCGTCAGCCGCGCCGTCCTGAATATGCTCTATGTAAAGGAAATTTCCTTTTTCAAAGCGACAATGCTGGACGGCAAGTCGTTCCGCCTTTCCTTCGGGGAGTCCGGCGCGCTGCAAAAGGCGGTCGAGCACTATAAAAAATCTGTCGGGAAAAATTTATAAACCCGCATTCTCGGCGCACGCCCGCACAAAGCGGGATATATACAGCAAAAACTGCCGGCGGAAGCAAGATTTTAGCTTGCTTCTGCCGGCAGTCTGCATATACATTTTCAATTTACCTGTCAATCAATTTATTTCCACTATTTTTTTGACGTCATCAATTCCCAATTCGGCAAAATCCCGAAGCCCGAAAGCCGTCTCCATCACAGCATCAAGCCCCTTTTCTTCCACTATTTTTTTCACAAGCACATAAGCCTGCGGATACGTCAGCATCTCATTGGCATCCTTTGCTGCTCCGTCGCTTCCTCCTTGCCTCACGCTTTGATTTGCCATATTCAGCGATGTTTTTAATTCCGGATGAAGAAGCGTCACCTGCCCTACGGCAAACTGAAATGCACTTTTATCAAACTCCTTTGCATGCTCCGGCATTCTGGTTCTTTCTGCATAATAATCACTCACTGCATCCATAAACCTCTGATCTGCAGGCTTTAAATTTTCATAATTTTCCTGCCCCGGAAAGCATTCAAAAAACAATTCCTTCTCATCTATCGGAACATATTCTGCTACGACCGGTCCTGATAAATACATATCCAATCCCTCATAAAACCAGTCGTACGCTTCATCGGCATCAGGCGTCATCGCATGGAGCAATTCATGAAAAACTGTGCCTGTACTGGCGACATATATCGTATGATCCGTTTTTGCATGCCCTCGGGTTTCCGATTCCTCCAGATAAATATAAATCTCATCCTCAGATGAAAACTGCAACCGGGCTGCCTTTGATGACAGTTCTGATATTCTGCTGCGGATCTTATTCATTCCTTCTTCCACGTCTCTCAGAAAAAAATAAATATCTCTGCTGTCTTTAAGCCATTCTGTCTGCTTCAGATAATAAATTTTCTGATCTCCAACTCCCTGCACCACTGTATATGGCGGTTCTTTCCAGAAACGGTACTGCTTATAAAACAGCTTATCCAGCACATTTTCATCATATGAAATTCCCAGCGTTCTTAACCATTCTGCCTGAATTTCTGTACCGTTTTCATATTTCAGGAAAAAATCTGTTCCATAAGCTTCGATCAGATATTCTGAAAATGCTGCTGCCGTCAGTTCCGCTATTTGAACGGTCCTTTCTTCAGAAAACTCCTCATCAAAAAACAGCGGCATCATTGTCAATACCAAACTATTTTCCGGCTCTTCATAAAACTGCTTTAACACATCTGAATCTATCTCCTCACCTTTTCCAAAAATGACAGATCGCAGTCCTTTCAGCTTCCACAGTTCCCCGATTCCGGCTGATGCCCCCAACATTACCTCCCGATATCTTCCTTCTAGAATATCCTCTGCTGTGCAAAAAACAGTATTTTCTATCAATACCGGTACACCTGCTGCCGTTTCTTCTACCACAAATACTCGCAAATTGAAGTTTTTCTCCGTGAGAAGCTCACAGACCTTCCTCCGGTCCTCCTGTATCTGCTTCTTTAATTGCTGCAGCTCTTCTATCGCAAAGATATCCTGCTCCATGTGGATTTCAAGTCCATCTTCCGCAACATAATAAGTGCGAAAAGCAGACGGATACGCAGCCTCCCGATCATGTTTTCCTTCCTGTATAACCGGTTCTCTTTCAGCCGCACATCCGCCCGGGATTACAACAAGTGCTGATAAAACAAATACTGCGGCAATTTTCAGCAAACGGCATTTCATATGTTTTTCCCCCATCAGCAGCACATTTCCCCAACGCTTCTTCTAAATTCCTATCAGTCCTCTTTTCTCTTCCTGTTCAGATATTCGTCCAGCTGCTTCTTCATGTCCTCCGGCATGGTTCTGGACACCGGGCACACCGCCGCATTCGCCATACGGTCTGTGAACGCTGCAATGAAATCAATATCCTTCTGCAGCTGTTCCATCGACATCACATCTTTTACATCGTAACGGCAGTGGATCGGCGCAACATTTCCGCTGGCACTTCTTGCAAAGGTAATTGCCGGAACCCCCTTATCCGCAAACGGCGTGGAATCGCTCGGATATACACCTGTAGAGGTCGTAAGCGGGAAGCCAAGCTCCGCGCCCATATAGCTGATATAGTGGGCAGCCTTTTCCTCCCCTGTCGCGCAGGCGATGAATTTGCCCATGTAGGTTCCGATCATATCCATATTGATATTCAGGACGATCTTTTCCAGCTCTGCCTCGTGGTCTTTCGTATAAGCGTGGGATCCCAGCAGACCTCTCTCCTCGCTTCCGCAGAAAATAAAGCGCAGACCGTAATTGTTCTCCGTATCCTTTAACTGCTCCATGATCCCGAGCAGTCCTGCGCAGCCGCTCATGTTGTCGTATGCGCCGTGGGAAAGCGATGTGGAATCATAATGCGCCGTTACTGCGATCCACTCGTCCCTTTTGCCGGGAATCTCTGCGATCACATTGTGGGACTTGCCGTCATATTCGCGCTGCTTTATTTCCAGACGGATCTGCTTTGCATGATCCTTTACAAGCTTTACCGCATCCTCGGAATGGATCATCGCGCAGAGCACCTTTTTCTCTTTACCTACAACCGCCTCGCGCAGATCCCTCTGGTCAATATCCCTGTCCCCGTAATAAAGATTGCCGCACTGGAATAAAAGCGCCTTTGCGCCTGCCTTCATCAGGTCCTGATAGGTAAAAAATCCGACGCCCTGCGCATCCATCAGCACGATCTTGTCCTTTGCCCCTGCAAGGGAAATTTTATCCGTTCCGGGCATATAATAAAGCTCGCCCTCAACGCTTCCGCTTCCGCAGCAGGCAAACGCCTTACAGGTTACTTCTTTGCCGTCCGCATATAAGTGCGCCTCTTCGATGTCTCCCATTGCAACGCGGAACTCTTCCAGCCTTGCCGATACTCCAAGGCTCTCGCACTGTCCTTTCAGATATTCTGCAACCTGCAGTTCCTCCTTGCTTCCGCTCACATGCACAAAGTCTGTGCTGTCAAAAATCTGCTGTAAATCCATTGCTGTTTCCCCTTTGGTTTTCTGTTATTGCCGGCGGCGCGCCTGCTTTTGGCGATACTGCGCGGCTTCCCTTTCATTATAGTTGCCCTTTGCGCAAAGTGCAATACGGTTTCAAAAATGCTGTCTTTTCCATTATATTATCCTGCAATCTTTATTTCTGGTCCACATTTCTCAATAAATCTGCATACCAGAAAAAGACCTCTGAAACTCTCGCAAGTTCCGCTTCTTTACCAACCTTTCTCCAAAGTTCCTTAAAAAACTGCAAACATCTCTCTAATTTTCCAGCTAATTCTTCGCCATGATTTAATCTTTCTCCTTTATCTGTCTGATATAAATAGAATCCCACTTCATTCCATATCCAAATCGCTGACAGAGATAGTTCAATACATTCAACTATTCCTCTATTTGAGCTATCCATACTTCGGCTAATAAAAAACATTTCTCTCTCTAATTCCAAAACACGTTGATTACAGCCCGGAACCTTTGACATGTCTTCTCCAAAAATAGATTTCAATTCACTTTTTTCTATTTTTTTCTCTATTCCTTCCTTAATAGTTACCGCATGATACCAGCTAAATACTACCTGCTCATTAACTTGTCCAAGAAGCTCTAATAATTTTCCTGAATGATCTCCAAACTCTAAAATGGAAATTTGATAATTTAGGTCTTCATAATCCGGAAACTTATCATTCCACGAACATACAGCTCCATAAATCATTCCGGGGATACTAAAAATCGGCTGATTAATATGTCCATAGTCTCCCCATTCAGTATTTAAAATTCCAACCGCTTTGTACTTTCTTGCATAACTGCACATTCTCTTTATATTTTCATAGCTATCTTTTAACAAGTTTACCCACGTATTCCATCCACATACTCCTGGGCATAAATACTGTGTTGCACCAACTTCATGCAATGTTCTAGCTTCTGTTTCCTCCTGTGTTGCACTATATCCCCAGTTTAAACAAATTACCTGCTTAGGAATTTTTGCATATTTTTCTGGATAATGTGTAATAACATCTCCCCAAAACATAGGAGTTTTCCCATGCTCTATTAAAAATTCAAATAATTCCATAATGTAGTCCATATAAAGAGTATCTATGCCCTTTTTCTCAGCCAGGCTGCTGCTTCTCCCCTTCCCTAAATCAAATGTTTCATCTGCACAAATATTAAATTTATTGCTTCTAAATAATAACATATACTCCTTTATTAAACTCTTAATAAAGGGCAATACATCCAAATTCGATACATTTACTGTATGATGAGCCATACGATCTTTAAACGAAAAAATATCCTTATTACTTTCAGGCAGCTCGCACATTTTTTCATAACTTTTTGTCTTTAATAGCTTACATAAATGACCAAATGTTGCCAAAGAAGGAACCAGTTCAATTCCTCTTTCATAACAGTATTTATCTAACTCCAATATTTCTTCCGCAGTTAATGGCGTATCATCCCTAAAAACCTCTGTCAAGTCACGGAATAAATATGTGTGTTCTATATAGATCTGAAATTGATTCTGCTTATAAAAAGCCATCCTATCAACTAATTTCTTCAAACTATCCAATGACAATACGCGTCCTCGCGTTACATCAAAGAAAAATCCTCTATTCAAAATATCCGGTTCATCATCTATAAAGATTTCATTTAACATACCCCCTTTTTGGCGTATAATCTGCCGTAGTGTCTGAACTGCCCATCCCAGCGAATCCAAACTTCCGCCCTCTAACAAAATCACATCCTCTTTAATCGTTACCGTATAATGCTGCTCTCCTAATTTTTCTTCTATCCTTAATACTATATCCCCTTTCCGAACAGTCCCTCTTCCAATACAAATGTTTATTCCCGCCCACATTTCAATTTCTTCCTGCAACAATTTTGCATATGTAAAAGCTGACTGTGTGCACCTTTCATCTATTACTATCATGCATCCTTTCCTTATTAAAAATTCTGCATTTCCCTCTTTCACATATTTAGGAACAGGTAATAAAATCATATTTTTTTCTCCTTTTCATTTTTAGGCGTTTGCGAAATGCCAAAATCCGCATAAATGCGTCATTTTTAAAGCAAAATACATTTATATCTGTTTAACATGATTTATGATAACAGCGTTGCATAACTTTATAAAAAATTCAATATTCCCTGCACAAAACGACATTTTTTATCCACTTTTGGTCATTTTAAATATCTTAAAGTTTCTTTTCAAAACAACCGCCCCCCGTAACCGCCTGTCATCCTTCCCCCATTGATATACATACGGTATATAGCCTCACTCTTTACTGCGTCAATTCCCTCTGAATACTTGCATTTTCCTCCTGTTCCCATATAATAGAAAGTGTCTTTCAACAGGAGGTTTTTTGCAGATGCAGCTTATTATTTGTGATGACGACAAACTATTTATTCAAAAATTACAGCACTGTCTGCAGCTTTTCTTTCGCCGGCATCATCTAGCGCCTCCCCAAATTATCACTTTTACAAATGGAGAAGAATTGCTCTCCTATACCGGAGGCATTGATATTCTTTTTCTGGATATTGAAATGCCCGGAGCAAACGGTATTTATGTTGGAAATATCTTAAAAGAGCGTAACAAAAATATCATTATATTCGTTGTTACCTCTTACTCGGAATACCTTGACGATGCGATGCGTTTCCATGTATTCCGTTACCTTTCAAAACCATTGGAAGAACAACGCCTTTTCCGTAATTTGAAGGATGCACTTGCTGTATATTATACCTTGTCTCAAAATATTGCCTTAGAAACGAAAGAAGAAACCCTGACAATTCCTGTAAACGATATTATTTTTATTGAAACCCAAGGGCGAAAAACCATTGTCCACACCATAAAAAAGGAGTATCAATCTATTCGCGCTATGCAATATTGGGTTGAAATACTGCCTAAAAACTGCTTTATTCAATCTCATCGCAGCTTTATTGTAAATTTAAAGCATGTAAGTAATTTTAACCACGACTTAATCCAGCTGAAGGAAGGGCAGTTTACTGCCTATCTGACCAAACGGAAATATACGGAATTTAAAAATGCCTATTTATTATATTTAGAGAGCAGGGAGTAAGATTGAAAATGAGAAGTAGGGGGTATCCATTTCCTTAATCGCATCACAAACAA
>ERZ894183.68-NODE-68-length-88028-cov-13.066770_pt1 | contig 88028 bp, 74 predicted proteins | sample MGYA00380279_ERZ894183 | MGnify/ENA primary metagenome ERZ894183 (study PRJEB32331, sample SAMN06328422) | human gut metagenome | biome: human gut microbiome; feature: stool | host: Homo sapiens | collected 2013-06-26 ... | reverse complement strand
CCCAGATCCTCCGCCCCCTGCAAAATCCGCTCCCGCACCTGCTCGTTTGTCAGATGCGGGTATTTTTCCCACAAAAGCGCCGCCGTCCCGCTGACTGCCGGAACCGCCATAGACGTGCCGCTTTTTGCGGTATAGGCGTTTTTGACCGCCCCGAACCTGTTTTTAACAAACCATGCGCTGCACGAAATAATATGCGTTCCCGGTGCGACGACGTCGGGCTTTTTTACCTGACCGCTTTTTGGCCCCCTGCCGGAATAATCCTGACAGCCCTTTCCCTTCGGAAACCGCCTGCCGTCGTGACAGCCCACCGACACCAGATGCCCCTGCAGCCCCATCGGGGAAATGCTGTCCGGCGCAGGCCCGCCGTTGCCCGCCGCCACCGCCACAAAAATCCCTGTATCCCACGCCTTTAACAGCCACGAAAACAGCTCCTCTTCCAGCCTTTTGTCCGCTATCTTCCCGACTCCCACGGAAATATTGAGGATCCGCGTATGATAAAGGCGGCGCGTTTCCAGCACATAGCGGATGGCTTCGATCATGCTGCCTGCATCCCCCTCCCCGTTCCGGTCAAGCACCTTGCACGAAAGCACCCGACAGCCCGGCGCGATCCCTGCATACATTCCGTTGGAGCAGCTCCCGTTCCCGCACAGACAGCCTGTCACATGGGTTCCGTGCCCGCTGTCGTCATAGGGAAGCCGCCTGCCCTGACAGAAATCCCGGAACCCTGCGAGCCGCCCGGAAAGATCCGGGTGCAGCGCGATTCCGGTATCCAGCACCGCCGCCGTCACGCCTGCGCCGGTGTATCCCCCAAGCTCCTGCCGCGTCGCGTGGATCACTCTTTTGACACGATTCATCGCCGATGATTCCTTTTTCTTTTAAAATATGTGCAGATCTAAAAAAGGGGATAAAAAGGGGTGCAAATAAAAATACTGCCGCCTCCCGATTTTCCATCGAGAAAGCGGCAGCAGCCGATAAGATTCCGATATGATTATTCTGTCTGATCCATCGTTTCGTCCGCCCGTTTTCTGCGCACTGCCACAAAGGCAAGAACAGCAGCGCTGACGGTCAAAAGCACGACAAGCGGCAAAACCGGCGCTTCATCGCCCGTGCTTTTCCCGGATGCCGTCTCCGGCGGCGCATCGTTTTCTGAAACCGCAGGGACAGCCGGAGTAAGCGGCGTTACGGGCACGACGATCTCCTCGTCGGGCTCCGTTTCGTCCACCCAGCCGCTCTTTGGCTCCACTTTTACCTGATAAATGGGCGCGTCATTTTTGCTTTTTAACGGAACGCTTACCAAAAACGGCATGGAGCGGAACGCATCCTCTTCATAGGTCAGATCCCCTTTCTGGGAAATCAGATACAGTCCGTCCTCCAAATCGGAAAAAACGGCGCGTCCGTTCTGATCCGTCACCTGTGTGACGCCCTCAAGCCCGTTTTCCCGCGCATATTCATACAGCGCGTCCGCAGCCCTTTGCCGCCCGGAAGCGGTATCGTCCTGCAAGGATACGCCGGAGCCTGCAAACTGCTCCGTAAGCGTCCATTCGCCGTCCGCTCCCGTCCCCGCCAGAAAAAGCTCAAATTCCGCTTCCGGGAAAACCGCAGCCGTCTCCTCCTGCGTGGTTCCATGATAAAAAACCTGTATGGACGCTGCTTCCTTTGCCATAACTGCCGTGCAGTTCCCACAGATCAAAACGGCTGTCAAAAACAGGAGTTTTTTCGCATATTTTTTGATTTTCATAAATCTCATTTCTTTTTTCTCCTCTTCGCCTTTCCTGTGGTCTGCTTTTTCCCCGCCCGCTTCTCTTTCCTCTGCCAGATGTCCGCTCCCCGACTGCAGAACTGTCTCACAGGTACCATGATAAATCGGAAGCTCTACGTTGATTTGTGGAACCACAATATAATCCATCATACTACTTTGATCCACACTTAGCAAGCTCTCTGATTCTTCCGTTATAAATCAATTCAACTGATTTTTTTCATGTACGGTCTAATTTTTTTTACATGCTTTGGAAACAAAGACAACCCGGTTCACATATCATAAAGCATAACTACCATTTTGGGAGGCTCTGAATATGAGTGATTTATCAGCAACAAACTGCGGATGCGGCACAACCAACAATAACGGGTGCGGAAACGGATTTTTCGGCGGCGACAACTGCTGTCTGATCCTGCTCCTGCTCATCTTCTGCGGCGGCTTCGGCAACGGCAATGGGATCGGAAACGGCGGATGCGACGGCGGCAATAACTGCTGTTCTATCATCTGGATCCTGATCCTGCTGTCCTTCTGCGGCTGCGGAAACGGCTTTGGCAATAACGGCTGCGGCAGCTGCTGCTAAAACAGCGCGCCAATCTGCATTTCCAACCAAAAGACGCGGGCATCGTTTCTGAGTTTTCAGACGGCGATGCCCGTCTCTTTGAACATATCCGGCTGTTTTTTGCTCATAAAACGTGTCCCCTTCACATAAAAATGATAAAAACAGCACCCAGAATACAGGAGAACGCAGATGGAACCCTGTGAAAATGAAGCGATCGCAGCTTTCGATACGCTCTATACGCAAAATCACATCCAGATCCTCAAAGTGCTGCTGCCCTATTTCGATCCGGCAAGCCAGAAAAGCATCGCCGTCTGGATCAAATATATGGAACTCCAATATACCATGGGCTGTGTCAGCCGCAGTCCCGCCATGGTCTGCTGCGAGGCTTCCGAAAAACCGGACATCGCGGATATTTTTGAAAAGATCAAAAATTTCTGCACGCCGCAGGAGCGGGCTGTCTTCGGTCAGATCTGCAGCATGAAAAAAGGTCTTGAAATGTATGAGGAAATGAAGGGGATGATGGAGCTGTTTGAGCAGCTTTCGCCCCAGCAAAATCCCTTCGCCGGGATGTTTTCCGAAAAGGAAGCTTCATCCGGCACGCAAAACGGCGCTTCTGCCCCGACGGACGATCCGCCGCCTTTTTCTGCAGAGCCGATGGAGCTGCTGAAGGGGCTTTTGTCGCCGGAGCAGCTCGCCATGTTTGAAGCGTTTTCCTCTTCCTTTCAAAACCAGAACAATCCCTAAATCCCGGAGGTAATGTATCATGGAAACAAACCGTCAGATCCCTGCATGGATGCAGGAGGCTTCCGTAAAGGACATTCCGCGCAAAAAGCTGGAATTTCTCCAAAAGCTCGTTTTTGAAAGCAAATCCCTTTCCCAAAAGGAGCTGCTGCCTTTTTTGATGGCGCTCGCCCAAAGAAGCCGCGACGAAAACATCAGCTTTTCCGCGGTGGAAACAACGGCTATCGTGGACGCGATCCGCAAATACAGCACGCCCGAGGAGCTTCTTAAAATGAACCAGATCATGAAGCTGATGGAAAAAAGAAAGCAGTAACCGGCTGAATGGAAAAATGCAGGCAGAATGGAAATCAGCTCCTCTCTGCCTGCATTGGTTATCCGATTTTGGGAAGGTAAGAATGGCTCCACAGATCCGCGCCGTTTTGAAAATCCTCCAAAAAGCGGATTTTCTCCCGCCACGCTTTTACCAGCTTCTCCGCGCCCTCTGCCCCGCCAATATCTTTTAAAAACAGCTCATAAACAAACTCATCGGAGGGCAGCCGGGAAAGATCCACAAGCCCTCTGTCCTTTACATATTTTAAAAGGGATACCTCTTTTTGCAAAAAGGATGTGACCCTTAAATCCAGCAGGTCTTTTCCCGAAGGAATAAAGCTGCTGTTGTAAAACATACTGTTTCCGCTGTCAAAAATCGGCGCATAGGTTTTCCATTCCAGACTGCCGCTGTCCCGCAGCACCCCGAAATTATTAAAATGCCTGTCTGTATTTGAAATCAGGAAATCCGTCATGATCTGATATTCCAAAAAATCTCTGACCGAAACCCCATGCTGCATACACTGTTCGATCAAATATTCGTAATAAGACTGATCCCCTCTTTTTTTGCCGCAGCTCACAATCTCATATGCCGAAACAAGCTCCGTCTCATTGTCGCAAAAGCCCGGACATGTACATCCTGTGATCTGACTGCCTCCGCTCGTAATTTTGATCAGGGAATAGGGAGTATAAGCAAATTTTCCCTGCATCCGGTGCAGCTCTGACGCGAGCACTTCGCACAGGCTCTGTCTGCAGCCTCCCCCATAATTTCCTTTCACAAGCCTGCGGATACCATTCTGGTCAATGATCCACTTTTTTTTCAGATCTCCCTTCAAGGATGCGCTGGGGACAAAATTCGTCTTTCCCGCAATCGTCGGCATATCATCCTGAAGATCCAGCGAATATGCGGATTTAAAATCATTTTCATAAAGATTTACATCCGACCATGTAAAATCCTGATCGATTTCCTTGATCCAATAGCAGTCTGTCAGAGACAGCCCCAGATTTTTAAGCATCAGCTTAAACGGAGTCATATTTTTCATGGAAAGCAGATCAAGCCTGATCTGATCCCGCGTAACCGGAACAGCCCGGTTTGTAATCCATCCCTTCAAGGAAGCCTTATCCCTGACTCCTACCGGCAAAAGCCTTTCCATCCCTTGCGCCGGATTTACGGAAATATAGGTAATGCTTCCCTCTTCGTATTTAAAAAGCGCAACCTTGTCGTCTTTATGCATCAAATAAAGCGTCATATGCCCTGTTCCTCTCCCGTTCGAGATGTGCCCCGACCTCAAAATCAAGATAAACTTCTTCCATGTCCTTTATATTATCCCACGCAGCGCCCGCCACATCGGAAATCACGCATCCGTCATACCGGACGATGACGTGAGGCATATCCAGAATCAGCTCCGCCCGTTTGTTCTCTATCGTTTTTTCCATTATAACAACAGCCATGGCAGCCTCCTTTTTGATTCTGCTTATTTTTGCAGCTTGCTGCACTTTTTTATTATATCCAGATAGGCTTCAAAAAGCAACAGATCACATATCGGCTTGTTCTGCATACCGATATGAGCTGCACGCCCGTTTATAAGCAGAGCTGCGCAGCAGCCGAAATCCCTGAAAGGGCGTTTTGCGAATGGGCGAGGGCTGAACTGTTACAATTTATTTTTAAATATTCGTGCAAAGAATTGCTTTTTTCGTGCAAATATCATACACTATAAATAGACTTAGTATGCAAAAGAGCACACGGTTTCTTTGTACACTGAGTGTACCATCAGAAAGGAGTTGATACAATGGCTGGAAATACGACTAACATCAGTATCCGCATGGATGCCGATTTGAAGGCGCGGGCAGACGCGCTGTTTACCGAACTCGGCATGAATCTGACTACGGCATTTAATATTTTTGTGCGCCAGTCGCTTCGCGAAGGGGGCATCCCTTTTGAAGTAAAGCTGGAACAGCCCAACAAAGAAACGGCTGCTGCCATGCTGGAAGCAGAAAGGATCGCAAAAGACCCGGCTGTAAAGGGCTATACTGACCTCGACGAGTTATTTGCAGACTTAAAAAGATGAAAAAAACAAAGTACACCGTCAAATACACGACCAGTTTCAAAAAAGACTATAAACGAGCAATAAAATGCGGTTTAAAAATCGAGCTACTGGAACAGATTGTCGCCTTGCTGGCAATGGGGGAACCATTACCGGATAAAAATCGCGACCATGATCTATCCGGCGATTGGGCAGGTCATCGGGAATGCCATATCCTCCCCGATTGGCTCCTTATCTACCGCATAGAAAATGATGTTCTGATATTAACACTGGCACGCACCGGCACACACAGTGACTTGTTCGGTAAATAAAATCACAAAAATCAGCGCCTTGGTTTTCCCAACCAACAGCGCTGATCTTTTCATGCTATATTATTATTCGTGAACGCTTTCTGTTTCCGTTACAGTTTCCGTTTCCGCCGCAGTTTCCGTTTCTTCTGCGCTTTCCGTCGCTTCCGTTATCGTTTCCGTCACACTTCCCGTCTCCGCCGCAGTTTCTGTCTCTGCTGTGCTTTCCGCTTCCGCCGCAGTCTCTGTCTCTACTGCGCTCTCCGTCTCCGTCGTTTCCTCCTCGATCAGTTCCTGCGGCGTTTTCGCAAAGTCCTCCACGATATAGGAATCCACCATATACACCGTTTCACTGCCTTCCGTCTTTACATAATATTTCGACAAAAGATCGCTCTTTGCGCCCGCGTGGATCGTTACGGCTGTGCCGTCGGACAGTGTCGCCGTGATCGTCCGGAACGGCTCGTCAAGTCCGTACTGGCTTAAATCCTCCGGGGATTCGATCACCGTTTCAGAGGTAGTGATGTTGTCGATCTCGCTCAAAAGCATATTCACGCTTTCCTGCTGGATCGGCTCCTCCGGAATGCTTGCTTCCGTCCACACGCCGTCTCCGCCTTTTACAAGCTTCAGTGCATTGTCCCCGGAAACGGTCAGCTCCGTCACATCGTCCTTATTAAAATCCGTTACCGAAACTTCCGGAAGCTCTTCCTTGGTTTCAAAATCGTGGCTGCGGATCAGAAAATATCCTCCCACACAGAGAACGCACACCGCAAGCAGTACGAGCAGCTGGATTTTCTGTTTTTTCATTATCTCTTTTTCCTCCTTACCCAGATCACAATGCCGATTACCAGAGATGCTGCAGGGATGATTCCCATAAACAGAACCGCCAGACGTACCGACGAAGCCATCGGAACCGTCACGACCTCCGCCTGATAGGATTTAACCGGAATGGAAATGCTCTCAGTCTTTCCTGCCATCGTGCTCATCGCATTTGTAAACAGTGTCAGATTATTGTCCATCGTATATCTGTTGGAAACCTCCGTAAACAGCATATCGGAACTGTATACGATGATCTCCGCTGTCTTTTCGGAATCCAGCGCCTTTTCGGCATGTACGCCAACCGCGAAAGGTCCTTCCGGATCGCCGTCCGCTTTTTTCAGCTCGCCGGACTCGTTTAAGCCTGTTTTGCTGTAAGCGCTCTGGGATGTGGACAAAAGCTGCGTTACGGTCACGCCTTCCGTTTCGTCGATCAAAATCGGCTGCGTGTAGGGCATCATGACAAAGTCATAAGTTTTTCCGAATACGTTCTGGGTCAGGCTGTCCGCCTCTACCTCGGGCAGCAGGTAAAGAGGACTCTGATACATCATGCTTTCATCCTGCTCCACGATCAGGCCGTCCCCGATAGAAAGCCCGAAATAGTTCAGCACCTTTGTCAGGTTCGGCATTTCCTCGCTGAAATGCTCCTTATAGGAGGTGCTCAGAAAAATCTTGCCGCCCCTGTTCAGATAATCGATCAGCTTCTGCGCGTCGTCCTCGTTCAGATCGTTTGTGGGCGATAAAATCATAACGCCCGTAGCGTTTTCCGGCACTCCCTCGGAAGTCAGAAGCGTCAGGTTTTCCAGAACCACATTTTCTTTTTTCACGCCGTCTGAAAATGCCGGTTCAAGCGTCTGCTCCCCATAGCCTTCCAGCCGGTATACGGCAGACGTGTTTTCCCCCGTCACATAGGCGATCGCGCTCGTCAAAAGCCCCTCCGCATCATATCCGCTCACCGTCTGCTGATAGGTGGAGGAATTAAAATCATACGCGTACAGGTCACTGTAATTGATTACCTGAAAACGGTCGCCGCATTCCACGATCAGCGAATTGATGGAAATGCTGTCCGTATATTCCTTATAAAAATCCGGCGAAACGACAGGATCCTTATAAACCACTTCGATATGATCAGAAAGATCCGCATAGCTTTCCAGCGTCTTTCCCACCAGCGTATCCTGATTGTTCTCCGCGTTGATCACATAGATCGTCACATCCTCGGACAGCTCCTTTAACATCTTTTTGGTCGTTGCCGTCAAGGAATAGAGCTTCTGGCTGGTCACATCCACCGTCGTATAGCTGTCCGGCAGAGAGGAAACCGCCAGATTTAAAAATACCGCGATCACCAGCACCACCGCGATCATCCCTGTGCTGTAAGCGCCCATGGAAAGGCTTTTGACCGAAATATGATACCGTCTTTTCTGGATGGACTGCACCGTCAAAAACAGGCACACCGCGATCACCGTCAAAAAGTACAGGACAGCCTTCAGATCCAGCGTGCCGCCCAGCATGGCGTTTAATCTGGCGGTAAAATCAAAAGCACTGAGCACCTTTGTGACCGCATTTCCCGCAGAAGAGATCATTGCGGTGATCGAGGACATCATATATCCCACAAACAGCACTGCAAAGCTTAATACCGCCGCGATCACCTGGCTTTCCGTGATCGAGGAAACAAACAGCCCCACCGCAAGGCAGGTCAGCCCGAACAGATAGTAAACGAGGATCGCCGTGTAGCTCTCCCCCATGGGAACCGTGCCATAATGGCTTAAAATCAGCGGAAACGTGCACATCACTGCGATCGGGACTGTAAATACCGTCGCCAGCGCAAAATATTTGCCCATCACGATGCCCGCAACCGATACCGGGCTGGTCAATGTGAGCTGGTCGGTTTTCTGTTTCCGCTCCTCCGCCAGAATCCTCATGGAAAGGATGGGCGTCGTCAGAAGCAGCAAAAACAAAATGCTGGAAACAGTCTCCGCCACGTTCGCATATCCGGAAAGCAGGTTGATTGCAAAAAAGTACAGCCCCGCCATACACACATGCGCCGCGATAAACAGCCAGCCCGTCACCGTCGTAAAAAAGTTTTTCAGTTCTCTTTTATAAATCGCAATCATTTGATAACCTCCTGCCCCTTATCCGTCAGCTCAAGGAAAATGTCCTCCAAAGAGCCGGTCTTTTTCTGTAATACAAGCAGAGGCATATGATTTTCTGCCAGTTCATAAAAAAGCTGTTCCCTGACGTCGGTTCCCGCTTTTTCCACAACGGCTGCGCGCACGGTTCCATTCTCTTCAGAAACGCTGTAACGCTCCACGTTGTCCATATTTGAAAGAAGCGTCCGAAGAAGCGCTGCGCTTCCCTTTACTTCGATTTCCAGCTCCCCTGCGCCCTGCATCTTCTCCTGCAGCCCTTCCGGCGTATCGCTGGCAACAAGCTGCCCTTTGGAAATGATCAGGATCTGGTCGCAGACCGCACTGACCTCCGATAAAATGTGGGAGCTTAAAATAACGGTATGGTCTTTTTTCAGGCTGCGGATCAGCTCGCGCATCTCGATCATCTGCTTGGGGTCAAGACCCACCGTAGGCTCATCCAGAATGATCGTTTCCGGATCGCCCAGAACCGCCTGCGCAAGCCCTACCCTCTGCTTATAACCTTTGGAAAGGTTGGCGATCAGGCGTTTTCTCACGTCTCCAAGCTGCGCTGTATGGATCGACTTTTCGATCGCGGCTTTCCGTTCTTTTGCAGGGATCCTTTTTAATTCCGCCGCAAATTTTAAGTACTCCTCCACTGTCATCTCCTGATACAGCGGCGGGATCTCCGGCAGATAGCCGATTTTTTTCTTTGCCTTTTCCGGCTCCTTTGCGATGTCGAAGCCGTCCACCGTCACCGTGCCGGAGGTCGGCGCCAGATAGCCTGTGACAATGTTCATGGTCGTGGATTTTCCCGCCCCGTTGGGCCCTAAAAATCCATAAATCTGTCCTTCTTCAATCCGGACACTCAGATCTTTTACCGCATAATGGTTTCCGTATTTCTTGACCAGATGCGAAATCTCAATCATAATGAGATCCTCCCTTTCAGTTCCTTTCCCATTATCATAGTTGATAAATGTGTTCAAAGCGGGAGGAATCTGTGATAAAACTGTGTTCATTCCGTGAGGAAAATGTGATTTTGGCTTTGTGGGGCAGGAAGGAATCTTTTCAATCGTATAAAAATAACGCAGACAATATTTCTATCATCTGCGTTACTCATCCGGCATCTTCTTAAAAAATATGCTGCTTTTTCAAATTATTTCTGCACGATGTTCACAAGACGTCCGGGAACGTAGATCTCTTTCACGATCTGCCCGGTCAGCTTGTCTGCAACCGCTTCTTTTCCGGCTGCGATCGCATCCTCTTTGGAAACGTCTGCCGCAACCCTGATCGTCGCGCGCACCTTGCCGTTTACCTGAACCGCGATCTCAATCTCGGATTCCACCGTTTTTGCCTCGTCCCAGACAGGCCAGGTCGTCTCATAGAGACGTCCGCCAAAGTCCATGATCTGCCACAGCTCCTCGGTCATATGGGGCGCAACCGGATTTAAGAGCACGAGCAGCGTCTTAAACTCGTCGCGGGTGATCTTTCCTGCCTTGTAAAAATCGTTGATGAGGGACATCATCGCCGCGATCGCCGTATTGTATTTGAGCGCTTCAAAATCGTTGGAAACTTTTTTGATCGTCTGGTGCATCTTTGTTTCCAGCTCCTTGGAATAGCCGCACTCGTCGGTTACGATCTCCTGAAGCTTCCATACGCGCTCCAAAAATCTGCGGCAGCCCTTTACGCCCTCGTTGCTCCATGCGGCACTCAATTCAAAGGCGCCGATGAACATTTCATAGGTACGCAGCGTATCCGCGCCGAACTCGTTTACAATATCGTCCGGGTTTACCACGTTTCCGCGGGATTTGCTCATCTTTTCGCCGTTCTCGCCAAGGATCATGCCATGGGAGGTACGCTTCTGGTACGGCTCCTTTGTGGGAACCACGCCCTGATCGTACAGGAAGCGGTGCCAGAAACGGGAGTACAGAAGATGAAGCGTCGTATGCTCCATGCCGCCATTGTACCAGTCAACCGGCAGCCAGTATTTCAGCGCTTCCTTGCTTGCCAGCGCGTTTTCGTTGTGCGGGTCGGTATAGCGCAGGAAATACCAGGAAGAACCCGCCCACTGGGGCATCGTATCCGTCTCTCTTTCCGCCTTGCCGCCGCAGCAGGGACAGGTCGTCTCCACCCAGCTTCTCATCGCCGCGATCGGGGACTCGCCGTTGTCTGTCGGCATATAGCTGTCCACGTCGGGAAGCTCCAACGGAAGCTGATCCTCCGGCAGCGGAACATAGCCGCACTTTTCACAGTGAACGATCGGGATCGGCTCGCCCCAGTAACGCTGTCTGGAAAATACCCAGTCGCGCAGCTTGTAGTTGGTCTTTGCCGTGCCGATGCCCTCTTTTTCCAGATGGGAAACGATCGCCTCCTTCGCCTCGGAAACCTCCATGCCGTTTAAGAAGCCGGAATTTACCAGCCTGCCCGTTGCAACGTCCGTAAACGCCGCCTCATTGACGTCCACAGCGCCCTCCGCGCTCTCTACGACCTGAATGATCGGCATGCCGAATTTTTTCGCAAATTCCCAGTCTCTTTCGTCATGCGCGGGAACCGCCATGATCGCGCCCGTGCCGTAGCTCATGAGCACATAGTCGGATACCCAGATCGGGATTTCCTTGCCGTTGACGGGATTTACCGCGGTCAGCCCGTCGATCCGGACGCCGGTTTTCTCCTTTGCAAGCTCCGAACGCTCAAAATCGGACTTTTTGGCAGCCTGCTCCTGATAAGCCCTGATCTCGTCCATATTTTTGATCTCGGACGCAAACTTCTCGATGTAAGGATGCTCCGGGGAAATGACCATATACGTCACGCCAAAAAGCGTATCCGGGCGGGTCGTATAGATGCGCAGCTTATCCTCCTTGCCGGAAATCGCAAAGTCCACCTCTGCGCCGGTAGAGCGGCCGATCCAGTTTTTCTGGGAAACCTTGACGCGTTCGATATAATCAACGCCGTCCAGACCTTCCAGCAGCTTGTCCGCATATTCTGTGATCTTTAACATCCACTGGCTCTTGACCTTGCGGACAACCTCTGCGCCGCAGCGCTCGCAGTGGCCGTTTACCACTTCCTCGTTGGCAAGCCCGACCTTACAGGAGGTACACCAGTTGATCGGCATTTCCGCCTTGTAGGCAAGCCCCGCCTTGAACAGCTTTAAAAAGATCCACTGCGTCCACTTGTAGTAATCGGGATCCGTCGTGTTTACCTCTCTGTCCCAGTCAAAAGAATAGCCCAAAGACTGCAGCTGCTCTTTGAAATGATGCACATTGTTTTTGGTAACGATCTTCGGATGGATGTGATTTTTGATCGCATAGTTTTCGGTCGGCAGCCCGAACGCGTCCCAGCCCATCGGGTAAAGCACGTTGTAACCTTCCATCCTTCTCTTTCTGGCAACGATGTCCAGCGCCGTGTACGGGCGCGGATGCCCTACGTGAAGTCCCTGCCCGGACGGATAGGGAAACTCCACCAGCGCGTAAAATTTCGGTCTGGAATAGTCGTCTGTCGCCGCAAACGCCCTTTCCTCCTCCCAGATCTTCTGCCATTTCTGTTCGATCTCTTTTGGATTATAAACCCGTTCCATTTGTTTCCTCCTTCAAAAAGAGTGCGCATAAAAAAGGCTCCCCCGTCCCTGTATAGAGACGAGAAAGCCTGTTTCTTCGCGGTACCACTCTACTTTGCGGAAATCAGTTTCCGCACGCTCGATGCGTATAACGGCGCTGCCCGCTTCCTGCTACTCGTACCTGCTTCCCAGCCCGAAACAGACTGCCGAAAGCCTCCTTTCGCAGAAAGGACTCCAAGATCAGTTCAAAAAAGCCTTGCCGCTGCCTCGCACCCTCCGGCAGCTCTCTGAAAGCAGGTCTTTTCCTACTCGTTCTTTTCCCTGTCTTTGAACCTGTCTTAAATTCTGTTCCATTGTACCCAAGCGCGCTGCTTTTGTCAAGCCTGCATTCGCATCGGTTCACGACATACGACGCATAGGGGCACGCCGGCACTCACCGCTTGGCTGCTGCCGTCACTCGAATCCCACGACCTGATTTAAGCCGTAGCCCTCTTCATAAAGCAGCTTGATCCGGTCGCCTTCTTTAAAGCGGATGATCCCCGTCAGGTTCTGGTCATTTACATTGACGTCAAAAATATCCTCCTGCCCCTGCAGACAAATATAATAATGGGTGTTGCCTTCGATGACCACAGGCGAAACGATCTCGATCACGCCGGAGACTTCTTTTGCGTCGGAGGAAACTTCGCTGACGATGCCGTTTGTGGAAAGCAGCTCGTTATAGTTTTTCTCACACTCGCGCACCGTATCGCCGATGGCTACCCACTGATATTTCTGAATGTTGATCATCGCATATTTCTTTACCAGCCCGGCTCCGTCCTTCAGCGCCACGAAATAAGTCGGCTCGCCGGAAATATTTAACAGCAGCGGGAATGTGGCGCGGTAATTCAAGTTCTGCACCTGACCTTCCGCAGAAGACATCGCAGACGTCTCCGTCGCGCCCTCTACCTTGTAATAGCGGGCTTCCATCGTTCTCTGGTTCATCAGCACAAAGCCTACGTTCGACTGGTCGCCGTTTACGCTCGTCAGACCCGTATATACCCATACGTCGTCGTCCAGCGCGATATAATTGTAGCCCTCCGTGGTGCGGATGCAGTCCCTCTGTCCGAGAATGCTGTTAAAAAAGCCGTGCACCAAAACGCCGTGGTAATCGTACAGCTCGATCAGCCGCTCCGCCGAAAATACCTTGTCGATCCACTGCGGCACTTCCTCTACCGCATAATCCGTGCATTCGCCAGTAACCGCATTGCACAAAACGACTCTTCCGACCGTCTGGCCGCCGAACAGCCCGATGTTGAATTTTTTCACAGGGCATACCCAGAAGGGCGTCCCCTCCTCGTCGATCTCAAAAAAGATCTGGTCGTCAAAAATATAGGTCGGGAACTTAAAGCGCAGATGCCTGTAAATGTTGCGGTTAAAATATTCCGACTTGGAATATTTGATCCCCTCTTCCAGCATCACGATTTCCGTATCCTGCGTCGTCATGTCGATCTTCATGTAAGCCGGGATGCCGTTTTTCTGGTTAGTCAGCCATTTGATCGGGCTCGCGTATACGAGCGGCGTCACGCGGACGGGCTTTCCCTGATAGTTGATCTGGGTGTAGTCGTTTGCCACCTCAAACTGGGAAACCATTTCCACCATGCTGCCCATCTTGCGGTCGCCCAGAATCGCCGCCGAATCCCGGTCCAGCAGCGGGATCGTGCTGTAGTCCACTTCCTTGATGTCGTCTGTGAAGTTGCGCTCCTCCACCGTCAGAAGCGCCTGATACTTCTTCGCGTTGACGATCGGGGAAGACAAAATGCTCCCGATCAGATAAACCGCCAGAATCACAAGGAATAAAATTCCCAGCGCCTTTACGAGCTTGAAATCCTTCCAGTTGACCTGCGCGTTTTTGCCGTAAGCCTTCTGGATCTTCACGGTCTGCCGCAGCATATGCAGCAGCGCCCCCGCAATGATCAGCCCCATCAGGAAAAACCAGAAGCCCTCCGAATGAATGTTGATCGCCGGAAGCGTCACATAATAGCAGACAAACACGGCTATCAGCAAAACTGCCGCGCCGATCGTCCAGTAAAGCGCTTTTTTACCCTTTTTCATACAAACCTCCTTGGATGTACTTGTCCTTTCATCGTATCCAAACAACACGCTCCTGTCAAGCAGGCGGAAACGGTTTTACAAAATCTTTATATCTTCTTTATGCTGTATGCACGCTAAAAAAAGTGCGCGCCTTGGCGCCCCGGCATACAAAAACCCGGCGGCAGAAACGTCCTGCCGCCGGATCTTAAAACCGTCCTCTATAAAGCTTATTCTTCGCCGCCCTCTGTCAGCTTGGAAGCCCTTGCCGCGATCTCCTTTTCCTGAACGTCCGAAGGAGCCTGCTCATAGCGCGCAAACGTATATTCATATACGCCGCGTCCGCCTGTCATGGAGCGCAGATCCGTGCAGTAGCCGTACAGATTGGAGGTCGGAACATCCGCCTCGATGATCTGCTTGCCGCCGCTTACGGGCGTCATGCCGAGCACCCTGCCGCGTCTCTTGTTCAAGTCGCCCATTACGTCGCCGGTATAGGAATCCGGAACCGTCACCTTTAAGGAGGAAATCGGCTCCAGCAGCACAGGCCCTGCTTCCATAAAGCCCTTCTTGAACGCCTGAGACGCCGCCATCTTAAACGCCATCTCGGAGGAATCCACCGGATGATAGGAGCCGTCATACAAAACAGCCTTCACGCCGACAACCGGATATGCCGCCAGAGGTCCCTTCTGAACTGCTTCGGCAATTCCCTTTTCCACTGCCGGGAAGTAGTTTTTCGGAACCGCGCCGCCCACAACGACCTGTTCAAACACATAAGGGGATTCCAGATCGCCGGATGCCTCAAAGCGCATCTTGACATGGCCGTACTGACCATGGCCGCCGGACTGCTTTTTATATTTGTATTCCACGTCGGATTTCTTGCGGATCGTCTCCCTGTAGGCAACCTTCGGCTGGGAAAGCTCGATCTTTACCTTGTATTCGTTTTCCAGACGGCTTGCCACGATGTCCAGATGCTGATCGCCCATGCCGTAGATCAGGGACTGATGGTTCTCCGCGTCGTTTACGAGCACAAGCGTCTTATCCTCGTCCGTCATCTTCTGTAAGGACTGGGAAATCTTGTCAATGTCTCCCTTGTTCACCGCTTTGTAGCGCTTTGCAGTGTAGGGCTTGGAAAATTCGGTTTTTGCATATGCCACCGGGTTTGCCTTGGTGGAAAGGGTGTCTCCGGTCTTTGCCCCGGTCAGCTTTGCAAGCGCGCCCAGATCGCCCGCGTGAAGCTCGCTTACCTCAACGGGTTTGTTGCCCTGCAGCACATAAAGCTTGCCGATCTTTGTCTCCACATCGCTGTCGCTGTTATACATATTGTCGTCCGGTTTCAAAACGCCGGAGCATACCTTGATCAGCGAATATTTGCCGATGAAGGGATCCACCATCGTCTTGTAAACATAAGCGGACTTGGGTTTTGCAAAATCATAATCCGCCTGGAAAATACCGTTGGTCTTTAAGCTGATGCCCGCGCACTCCCTGTCCTCGGGGCTGGGCACATATTTCACGATGTCGTCCAGCAGCGTATAAACGCCCTGGCACAGCGTGTTGGAGCCCATGGACACCGGAACGATGGAGCCGTCGATCACGTTGGTGCGCAGCGCGGCGCGGATCTCCGCCTCAGAAAACGTCTCGCCGCCAAAATACCGCTCCATAAACTCTTCACTCGTCTCCGCAACCGCCTCCATCAGCGTCTCGCGGCAGATTTCCAGATTCGGTCTGTTGTAATCCGGGATCTCGCAGGGAACCACGTCCTTGCCCTGCCAGCGGTTGCCCGTCTCGGAAACCACGTTGACATAGCCGACAAAGTGCTCGTTCTCACGGATCGGCAGGTTAAACGGTGCGATCTTCTTGCCGTATTTCTCTTTGAGATCCTCCACGATCTGACGGTAGGAAGCGTTGTCTATGTCCATATTCGTCACATAGATAAAGCGGGGCAGTTTGTACTTCTCGCACAGCTCCCATGCCTTCTCCGTTCCCACCTCAATGCCGGATTTGCCGTTTACTACGATGATCGCCGCCCCCGCAGCCTTCACCGCCTCTTCCACTTCGCCTACAAAATCAAAGTAACCGGGTGTATCTAAAATATTGATCTTCACGCCGTTCCACTCGATCGGGACAACGGATGTGCTGATCGAAATCTGTCTCTTCTGTTCTTCCTTGCCAAAATCGCTGACCGTATTGCCGTCTGCGACCTTCCCCATTCTCGATGTGATACCCGCCAGATAAGCCATCGCTTCCACAAGGCTGGTCTTGCCTGAACCGCCATGGCCTAACAGAACCACGTTACGGATCTTGTCAGTTGTGTAAATGTTCATCTTCATTCCTCCGTATGATGCAAATTCTGGGTATTCTGTCAAAGATTTTTAACAGTCGAAAATCATTCCCAATTTCCCCATGTGGATATTCTACTAAACTTTGTCTGTTTTCGCAAGTCTTTTTAAGCAGATTTAACATGAAATTTCTATAAAAAATAACCTCCCCGATCGGTTGATTTTCGCACTTTAACGTGGTATATTGAAAAGAGCATATAAACGGAGGGTTATTTTTCATGATTATTATTATGAAGCCCGGCGCATCCGCCAAAAATGTGGGCGCCGTAAAGGATTATATCGAATCAAACGGGCTGAGCGCCCATCTTTCGGAGGGGACGCAGGTTACCATCATCGGCGTGGTCGGCGACAAAACAAAGCTGTCGCAGGAAAATATCGCCCTTTTTGATGAAGTGGACCGCATCGTGCCCGTCACCGAAAGCTACAAACTCGCCAACTTAAAATTCCATCCCCAGCCGTCCAGCGTGACGGTGGGCTGCACCGTCATCGGCCCTGACAGCCGCACGGTCATGGCTGGCCCCTGCGCGGTGGAATCAAACGACCAGCTCATGCTCATCGCAGAGGAGGTCAAAAAGTGCGGTGCGACCATCCTGCGCGGCGGCGCGTACAAGCCCCGCACCTCCCCCTACTCCTTTCAGGGGCTGGAAGAGGAAGGTCTGAGGTACATGCAGGAAGCCGGAAAAGCCTTCGGGCTTGCCACGATCTGCGAGGTCGTAAGTCTTGAAGCTATCGAAGCGGCAGTCAAATATGTGGACATGATCCAGATCGGCGCGCGCAACATGCAGAATTTCATCCTTTTAAAAGAAGCGGGACGCTCCGGGCTTCCCGTCCTGTTAAAGCGCGGTCTGTGCGCCACCATCGACGAATGGTTAAACGCCGCCGAATACATCATGGCGGAAGGCAATCAGAACGTCGTCTTGTGCGAGCGCGGCATCCGTACCTACGAAACGTCCACCCGCAATACCCTTGATTTAAGCGCGGTTCCCGTTTTGAAGGAGCGCACACACCTTCCCGTGATCGTGGATCCTTCCCACGCGACCGGCTCTTACCGCTATGTTCCCCCGATGGCAAAAGCGGCGCTGGCAAGCGGGGCGGACGGGCTTATGATCGAGGTGCACAACAATCCCGCCTGCGCCCTTTCCGACGGGCCGCAGTCCCTTAACTTTGAAAAATTCGCCCGCCTGACAAAAGAGCTGGAGCCTTACTGGGAGCTTTCCGGCAGGCACAACGGATAAAGGAGCGCATATCATGATAAGCTGTGGTTTTATCGGCATCGGCCTGATCGGCGGCTCGATCGCCCGTGCGCTTTCCCAGAACCGGGACGACGTCCGCATCATCGCCTGCGATCCCAACGAACAGACGCGCGCTCTTGCGCTTAAGGAAGGCATTGCCGACGCGGCATATCCCGCCGTAGGGGAAGCCTTTTCAGAATGCGACTATATCTTTTTATGCGCGCCCGTCTCCCGCAATGACGAAAATCTCCAAAAAGTCCTTTCCTATAAAAAGGACGGCTGTATCCTGACGGATGTGGGAAGCGTCAAGGTTCCCATCGACCGCCTGATCCATGAGCTGCATCTGACGGACTGTTTTATCGGCGGACACCCGATGGCAGGCAGCGAGCGCATCGGCTTTGCCAATTCCAAGGCGTCCCTTCTGGAAAACGCCTACTATATTTTTGCGCCCGCCCCCGACGTCCCCGCCGGAAAAATCAGCCAGTTTCAGGAGCTGATCCGCTCCACCGGGGCGATCCCGCTGCTAATCGACAGTCAGAAGCACGACTATGTGACCGCAGCGGTCAGCCACCTGCCCCATATCGTCGCCGCGGCGCTGGTCGGGCTGGTGCGCGACCACGACGATCCGGAACAGCTCATGAAATCCATCGCGGCGGGAGGCTTTAAGGATATTACGCGGATCGCCTCCTCTTCGCCGGTCATGTGGCAGCAGATCTGTATGACCAATACGGTCAATATTTCTTCGCTGCTTCAGGACTACATCAACGCGCTGACCGGTATCAAAAGCAAGCTGGACGCAAAGGATTCGGACGCACTGTATCAGTTTTTTGACGCCGCCCGCTCCTATCGGGAGTCCTTTATCGACGCAGGAAGCGGCCCGATCAAGCGGATCTATTCCCTCCGGGTGGACATTCCCGACGAGGCAGGCTCGCTGGCGGCAGTCGCCACCCTCCTTGCCTTAAACGGCATCAATATCAAAAACATCGGCATCGTCCACAACCGGGAGGCAGAGGAAGGCGTGCTGCGCATCGAGTTTTACGAAGAGGCCGCCATCGGGCGCGCCGCCCGGCTGTTAAACGGGCGCGGCTATACAACGCACTTATAATCCGGCTCTCATTGATAAAAAGAAAGGGTATTTCAAAGGTTATTTTCATGGAAATCACAAAAAGCCGCCCGCTGCGGGGCGAAATCACAGTTCCCGGAGACAAATCCATCTCCCACAGAAGCGTTATGTTCGGCGCAATTTCAGACGGGCTCACGGAAGTGACGAATTTTTTGCAGGGAGCGGACTGCCTTTCCACCATCTCCTGCTTCCAAAAGCTCGGCATCGAAATTGAAAATACGCCGGAAAGGATTTTGGTTCACGGCAAAGGCCTTCACGGGCTTTCTGCGCCGAACAGCGTTTTAGACGCCGGCAATTCCGGCACAACGACCCGGCTCATTTCCGGCATTCTGGCAGGACAGGATTTTTCCTCCACGCTCACCGGGGACGCTTCTATCCAAAAGCGCCCGATGAAGCGGGTCATGGAGCCTCTTTCTTTGATGGGTGCAGACATCAAAAGTAAAAACGACAACGGCTGCGCCCCTCTTTTGATCCGCGGCAGAAGGCTTTCCGGCATCTCCTATTCCACTCCGGTCGCTTCCGCCCAGGTCAAATCTGCCATTTTGCTTGCCGGGCTCTATGCCGACGGCAAAACCTGCGTGACGGAGCCTGCCTTAAGCCGCAACCATACGGAACTGATGCTTTCCGGCTTTGGCGCAGATTTAAAAACAGAAGGGCTGACCGCCGTTTTAACGCCCGGTTCCCCTCTGCACGGTCAAAAAATCGAAGTGCCCGGGGATATTTCCTCCGCCGCTTATTTCCTTGCCGCAGGGCTTCTCATCCCCGGCTCTGAGCTTCTCATCCGAAACGTCGGCGTCAATCCGACCCGCGCCGGCATCCTTACCGTGATCCGCGCCATGGGCGGCAGCGTCACCCTTTTAAATGAACGGCTCTGCGCCGGGGAACCGGTGGCTGACCTTCTCGTATCCGCTTCCTTGCTGCATGGGACGACAGTGGAAGGCAACCTGATCCCGACGCTCATCGACGAGATCCCTATGATCGCCGTCATGGCGGCATTTGCCGACGGTGAAACGGTCATCCGCGACGCGGCAGAGCTGAAAGTCAAGGAATCCGACCGGATTGCAGCCGTTACAGAGGGGCTGCGCGCGATGGGCTGCGACATCACGCCGACAGAGGACGGCATGATCATCCGGGGCGGAAAACCGCTCTGCGGCGCACCGATCAATTCCTATCTGGATCACCGGATTGCCATGAGCTTTGCGGTCGCGGGACTGTGCGCAGACGGCGTTACCACCATCCGGGACGCGGAGTGCGTCAGCATCAGCTATCCGGCGTTTTATCACGATCTGGAACAGCTGGGACGGTAAAGTGCATCCAATACCCTCAGGGTATCAGGGTATAAAAACAATATAAAAATGCTGCCAGAGGAAATCCATTTCTTTCCTCTGACAGCATTTTTTCAGGTCAATATGGCTCGGACCATTCCCCGTCATAAACTGCAAGCCTGATCTCTTCCCCGACGCCGACGTCCGCGCAGACCCCGACCGAATATACTTCGCCGGCTGCCGCCTGCGTATAAGTCGTACACATCCCCGGCTCTATTTCAAAAACCTCTTCCTGCTCCCCTTTCAACAGGTGTACCTCGATTGAAAAATCATTCTGATTCTGAAACGTCAGGCAGCCCGTTTCCGACGTCAGTTCTACATCGCTCATTGTGACCGCATATACGCTGTCATCCGCAATGTCCGCGTTTTCTACCGAGCAGTCCCATTTCTGATGGGTTTGCTCCTGACCGCAGCCCGGGCAGCTCCATAAAACTGCCGCCAGCATACCCGTCAGTAAAATATAACGCACTTTTTTCATGTGAGCCTCCATTCCGAAGCGCCTGTGTTCCAAAGCGTCTGCTGTCTCCTACTTTTTCGGATTCATTTCCCACAGATGCGCTTCCTCAAATCCCATCCGGATCAGCTCCTTTACCTGATCATCTGCGTTTTCGTCCGGATGATAAAAACGCAGCATATGGAGTACATTTTTTTCCCTGTCGCCTTCCGGCGCATAGCCGTTTAACAGCTCCAGCGTTTTTTCCTGAAGCTCCTTTGCCTGCGTCCAGTCCGGCAGGGCTGCGCCTGCGAGCCGGCACAGCAGCCCGCAGGCATAGCCCATTTCATAATTGCCCGTCATAACGGACGTTTCATGCTGCGATTTGATCACCACAGACATCCTTGCAAGCTCCGGTACCATCTTTCATTTCCTTTCTGTCCTAGTCCAAACGCTGCCGGATCCTTACAGATCTCCCCTGTTCTTTAAAACAAGCGCTGCGATTGCCACAAGCACCGCGATCAGCCCCGCCCCTGCGCATACGCATGCGGCAACGGTAAGCCAATCTGTCTTTTTTCCAGTGTCCGCATTTTCATCCGTTTCCGTCTCCGGAACAGATTCGATTGTTTCTGTACTTTCCGATTCTGTCTCTGCGCTTTCTGTTTCTGTCTCCGTCATCTCTTCTGTCGTTTCCGTGCTCTCCGTCTCTGCTTCCGTATGCTCTACGCCTGCGGTCGTATTATTGCCGAAATGAGTTCCCGTATTGCCGGAAGAACCGGTCTGGTTCTGCGGCGCAGGCTTTGCCGGCTGCTGAACGGGAGGCTTGCTCTGAGCAGGCGGGTTCTGGCTTCCGGAGGGCTTGCCCGGGTTTGCATTTGCTTTGGGTGCAGGAAACTGCTTTGACAGCTCCATCAGTGTCCATGCCGCCCCTCCCTTTTTGGCTGCGGGCGCTTTGCCTGCGGGAATCAGGATCATGTCCCCTTCCCATACCAATGCCAGCGTCACTTTTTTATGGCCGCGCAGCGCTTCCATCACTTTGTCAGGCATCTGCCCGTGTCCTTTGGCGTTGATCGTGACCGTCTCGCCCTTTTCCTGCGCCTTATAAATCCGGAAGATCACGTCCTGCCAGAACTCTGCCTCCACCTCTTCCGGTGTTTTGATGACAGGTTCTTCTTCCTCGTCCTTTTTATGGCTTTCATGCTTTCCGTCGTCATGACTGTTGCCGCTGTCCTGATTGCCGCCGGAAGGCTTATCGTTTTTCTTTGTCCGCACCGTTACGGCTGCCCCTCCGTCTTCATAAAAATCATTCGCCTCGGTGTAGACTCTGCAGGTGATCTCCCCGTTTTCATCCGGCACCGAAAATACCGCCGTATAGCTGCCGTCGCTTCCCTTTAGATCCTGTTCCAGACGGATCGGCGGCTTTCCCGAAAAGCTCAGGCTGATCCCGATCGGAAGCCCTTTTTTCAGATTGTCGTCGTACGGATTTTGTACGGAAATTTTCAGATTTACCCTGCCGCCGCCCTTCACTTCCGTCCGGTCGGCAGAAATATCCACATCGGGAACCGCCCTTTTGATCTTGAAATTTTCATATAAAAATGCCGGCTCAAACAATTCGGACTCATGAACCTGTGCACATGCCACATAGCTGCCCGGCGCTTTGGGAGGCGTTTCGCTCTCCGGATAAACCGTCTGCCCGTTCCCTTCGTAGGAGTATGTAATAAACGGCTGCTGTTCTCCTTCCGCCCAGGCTTTTGCCTCTGCCTTCTCCCCGTAAAAAATATCCGGGCACGACAGATACAGCTGGGGCATCTGGGGCTTTTCAGGCTGTTCTGGCTGTTCCGGTTCTTCCGTTTCCTCTGCCTCCAGCGTCAAAACCGTTTTAGCGGTCCGGTATTCCTTCCGATCCGGCGTAAAAATCACGGCTGCCTCCTGCCTGCCCGCCGTCAGGACGGCGTCCGGATCTGCCCAGGAAAAGCTGCCGCTGACAACCGTCTCCGTGCCGTCCGTCTCTGTGTAGGGCGCAGGATAACCCGTCACCGCCTTGCCGCCTTCCAGCCGGATGTCCTTTAACAAAAGCCCTTCCTTCAAAGGAGTGGCTGTCCACGGATCTTCCACCACATCCACCGGCGCAGGCTCCACCGTCACATTCACGGACAGATACTGATTCGGCAACGGCGCCGAAACATCCGTGCCCGCAGAAATCTCTGCCGACGCCCATCCTTCCTGCCCTACAGGCGTCCCTGCGGCAGACACCTCTGCTGCGGGCGTCTCTGTTACAGGCATCTCTGCGGCAGGCGTAAACACCGCTTCTGCCAAAACGGTTCCGATCTTGTCCAGCACTGTCTCCGGATATACCCACGAAAAGGTTCCTCTAACCGTCTGTCCAAGCGCGTCCGTCGCCGTCCCGGACAGGTAGGCGTCCTTTAACTGCTGCCCGTAATAAACAGAAATCTGCGGGATGGAAAACTGCAGCCCCTGCCCCGGCACGGCGGATTCCGTGTCCGTTACCCAGCCGCCTGCCGCCTGCGCGGCATTCTGCCCTGCCGCCTCCGCAGCGTTTACCCCAAAGGATGCCGACGGGACAAGAAGCGCCGTCAGGCAAAGAAACGCCAGCGATTTCCGGAATTTCCTGCTTCTGTATGAAAATTCACCGTATTTTTTATCTTTCTTCATGTTGTGCACCTCCCTGCATGGATGAAGCGTCTACGATCTCCTTCTATCTATATAGACGCATCTCCATGCAGAAAGGTTGCAAAATTTTTTTAAAATTCGATTCCCCGGCGCGCGGCGATCTTCTTTTTATAAGGATGCTTGATCCCGCAGATCTCGCTTACATAGTCCGCGGCTTCTACAAAAACTGCATCCGGATTTCTTCCCGTCAGCACAAGCTCCAGCGCTTCCGGCTTATTCAGCACGAAGCTGCGGGCAGCCTCGCGGTCCAAAAGTCCCTGACGGTACGCCGCATTAAATTCATCCAGGATAAGCAGCCCGATCTGACCGCTTTCTGCCAGCATGACCGCCCTTTTCAGCAGACGGTCATGGCATTTTGTGATCTCTTTTTTTGCTTCCTCGGACATGGAAAAGGTAAAGCCGTAATTTCTGTCACAGCGCTCCACCGTGATATTGGGGATGTTTTTTAAGGCTTCCAGCTCAGAGGTCGGCGTCCCCTTTAAAAACTGTACGATATGCACGTTCATCCCGCTGCCCGCCGCCCGCAGCGCCAGCCCCAGCGCCGCCGTCGTCTTTCCCTTCCCGTCTCCGCAGTAAATATGGATCAGCCCCATCGCTTATGCCGGAAAGGAAGCGATCAGCTCGTCGAGCCAGTCTCCCTGCACCTCTTCCACGCGGCCTGCATCGCACAGCCTCGGGATTTCCGGGTCGATCGGAAGCTTTGCAAGCATCGGGATCCCGTAGCCTGCCGCCAGCTCCTCTGCGTGGCTCTCCCCGAAGATCGCATGTCTTTTGCCGCAGTCCGGGCATTCAAAATAGGACATGTTTTCCACGATGCCAAGGATCGGAATATTCATCGCGGACGCCATCTTGACCGCCTTGCTTACGATCATGCCGACCAGCTCCTGCGGAGAGGTCACGACCACGATCCCGTCCACCGGAATCGACTGGAACACCGTCAGCGGCACATCGCCTGTCCCGGGCGGCATATCCACGAACATATAGTCTACATCCTGCCAGATCACATCCGTCCAGAACTGCTTTACCACGCCCGCGATCAGCGGTCCGCGCCAGATCACCGGATCGGTGTCCTGCGGCAGCAAAAGGTTGACGGACATTACCTGCGTCCCGCCGGGGGTCAGCACCGGCAAAATCCCGTTCGGCACGCCTGTTGCCTTCTTTGTCGTGCCGAAGATCTTCGGAATGGACGGTCCTGTGATGTCTGCGTCCAAAACTGCGGTCCGGAAGCCTTTTTTCTGCATCCGGGACGCCAAAAGAGCGGTCACGAGAGATTTTCCCACGCCGCCTTTTCCGCTGACAACGCCGATCACACGGCGTACCTTTGCATGATCGTTGAGTTTTTCCAGCATGCTCTGCGGTTCTGTGCGTTCATTGCAGGAACTGGAGCAGGAAGAACAGTTGTGCGTACAATTTTCGCTCATTTGTATCATTACCTCCGTCTGCGGCATCTTTCCCGACGCCGACTCCGCTTCTTATTGTAATGCAAACCGGATGCAAATACAAGGGATTTTGTCCTGCAAAGGCGAGGCTTCCGCCGCCTGCCAAGGACTGCCGCGGGCTTTCAAAATCATGGTCGAATTTTATAATTTTTTTATTGCTTTTCAAGTTTTTATAGATATAATAGAAAAAGAGAGGTTGTTTTAAATACTTCTTTGGAAAATACTGACGGGATTCCCCCGTCAAAGAAAGGAATAGGAATAAACAAATGGCTGTAATCGATTTAAGCAAGTATGGCATTACCGGCACGACCGAGATCGTGCACAATCCTTCTTACGAGATGCTGTTCGATGAAGAGACCAGACCTGAGTTGGAGGGGTACGAAAAGGGACAGGTCAGCGAGCTGGGCGCGGTAAACGTGATGACCGGCATTTATACGGGACGCTCCCCGAAAGACAAATTCATCGTAATGGACGACAACTCCAAAGATACCGTATGGTGGACCTCCGACGAATACAAAAATGACAATCATCCTGCTACGAAAGAGGCATGGGACGCCTGCAAGGCGATCGCACAGAAAGAGCTGTCCAACAAGCGCCTGTTTGTTGTAGACGCATTCTGCGGCGCAAACCACGATACCCGCATGGCGATCCGCTTCATTATGGAAGTGGCATGGCAGGCTCATTTTGTTACCAATATGTTTATCAAACCCACCGCTGAGGAGCTGGAAAACTTTGAACCCGATTTCATCGTTTACAACGCTTCTAAGGCAAAAGTTGAAAATTATAAGGAGCTGGGCTTAAATTCCGAAACCGCCGCGATGTTCAACATCACTAGCCGCGAGCAGGTTATCTTAAACACATGGTACGGCGGCGAGATGAAGAAGGGCATGTTCTCCATGATGAACTACTATCTGCCGTTAAAGGGCATCGCTTCCATGCACTGCTCTGCAAACACAGATATGAACGGCGAGAACACCGCGATCTTCTTCGGCCTGTCCGGCACAGGCAAGACCACCCTTTCCACGGATCCCAAGCGTCTGCTGATCGGCGACGACGAGCACGGCTGGGATGACAACGGCGTGTTTAACTTCGAGGGCGGCTGCTATGCAAAGGTTATCAACCTCGACAAGGATTCCGAGCCCGACATCTACAACGCGATCAAACGCAATGCGCTGCTGGAAAACGTCACTCTGGATGAAAACGGCAAGATCGATTTTGCAGACAAGAGCGTAACCGAGAATACCCGCGTTTCCTATCCGATCGACCATATCGAGAAGATCGTCCGCCCGGTATCCGCCGCTCCCGCCGCAAAAAATGTGATCTTCTTATCCGCAGATGCGTTCGGCGTGCTGCCTCCCGTATCCGTCCTGACGCCCGAGCAGACACAGTACTACTTCCTGTCCGGCTTTACCGCAAAGCTTGCAGGCACAGAGCGCGGCATCACAGAGCCCACTCCTACCTTCTCCGCATGCTTCGGTCAGGCGTTCCTCGAGCTGCATCCTACCAAATATGCGGAAGAGCTCGTTAAGAGAATGGAAACAAGCGGCGCGAAAGCCTACCTTGTAAACACCGGCTGGAACGGCACAGGCAAGCGTATTTCCATCAAGGATACCCGCGGCATTATCGACGCGATCTTAAACGGGGATATTTTAAATGCTCCCACCAAGAAGATCCCTTACTTCAACTTTGAAGTTCCCACCGAGCTGCCCGGCGTAGATCCTGCGATCTTAGATCCCCGCGATACATACGCCGACGCTTCCGAATGGGATACAAAGGCAAAGGATCTGGCAGGCAGATTCATCAAGAATTTTGCAAAATACGAAGGCAACGAAGCAGGCAAGGCCCTTGTTGCCGCAGGTCCCCAGTTATAATCCATCGTTATCTGGTTTTAAAAACGCCCGGGCAGCAGGCTGTCCGGGCGTTTTTTCATTCGATAGGAAGGATAAGAAAGGAACCATTTTTATGACAGAACGGGAAAAAATGGCTGCCGGAAAGCTGTACGACCCTTTTACGGAAGGGATGCCTGAACAGCGCACAAGGGCACATCAGCTTTGCAGCCAGTACAACTGCACGACCGAAACGGATGCCGACAAGCGGGAAGCCATCCTCAATGAGCTTCTTCCAAACCGCGGGAAAAATGTCTATCTGCAGGGACCGATCCAGTTTGATTTCGGGACAAACATCACGATCGGGGACAACTGCTGGATCGCCGCCGGCGTAACAATCTGCGGCAATGTGACGATCGGGGCAGGCAGCGTTATCGGTGCGGGCAGCGTCGTTACCAGAAATATTCCCCCCAACAGCCTCGCTGCCGGAAACCCCTGCCGCGTCATCCGTCCCATTACCGAAAAAGACCGGCTGGACAACCATCCGGAGCTTTTCTGAGACTTCTTTTCTTACCCTGAAAGCTTCTTTTCTGAGGCTTCTTTTCTGACGATTAAAAAGAGACATGAAGGGGTTCGTTTTAAAAGAAACGTCCCTCATGTCTCTCTTCTTTTCACTTTTTTTCTTTAAGCTTTTTCTTTTAATCCCTTCTGCTTCCAGCTTCCCTTTTTATAACATACAAAGGTCAAAAGCGCGCCGAACAGCCACGAGAGCAGCAGTGAAATATAAATGCAGTCGCTGTTTCCGGTCGGCAGCTCGGGTGTCCTTGTCATCCACGAAATTCCATACGCGATCGGCACGCGCACTACGACCGTCGTAAGCAAGGAGATCCACATGGGAGTCATCGTATCTCCCGCCCCGCGCATGATGCCGGAAAGCCCCTGCGTTACCGCCATCGCGATATATCCTACTGCCAAAATGCGCATCAGATGCATGCTCAGATCCACCAGTCCCGCCGTATTTGTAAATACGCCCATCAGATGTCTGCCAAACATCAGGATCAAAACCGTGATTATGGCAGAAACGCCCGCCGCGATCAGCGTCCCCTGCTTTGCGCCCTGCGTCACGCGGTCATATTTTTTTGCCCCCACATTTTGCCCCGCATAAGTCGTCAGCGCCGTCCCGAAGGAAAAATTCGGCATCATGGCAAACCCGTCCACGCGCATTACGATCACGTTTGCCGCGATAAACGCTTCCCCGAAGCTGTTCGTCAAGGACTGGACGACGATCATCGCCATGGAAAAGATCGCCTGCGTCGCGCCGGAGGGCAGCCCCAGCCGCACCATGTCCAGCGTATGCCTGCCCGTCGGAATAAAGTCCTTCGCATGCAGTTCAAAAATATCCTTCATATGCATCAGCTTCCACATGCACAATACAGCGGAAACCGCCTGGGCGATCGCCGTCGCCAGCGCCACGCCCGCCACCCCCATATGAAAGGACGCCACGAACACCACGTCGAGCACAATGTTTAAAACCGTCGCCACAAGCAGATAGACAAGGGCGGAAACCGAATCCCCAAGCCCCCGCAAAATACCGCTTAAAATATTGTAGTAGGCAAGTCCCGCCACGCCGATAAATAAAATATCCAGATAATCCCTGCACCAGTAAAAAATGCTCTCCGGCGTATTTAACAGCTTTAAAAGCGGCGGAACTATCAGCGGCCCCACGATCATGATAAACACCGACGCAATTGCCGTCAGCGTCACGCACGTTCCTACCGTGCTGGACAGCTCCTCTTTTTCCCGCGCGCCAAAATACTGGGAAACCATAATGCTTGCCCCCACCGAAATACCGATAAACAAAACAAGCAGCAAATTCAGGATCGGACTGGCACTCCCGACCGCAGCAAGCGCGTTGTCTCCCACATATTTTCCGACCACGATCGAATCTACCGTATTGTAAAGCTGCTGGGCGATATTGCCGATCAGCATCGGGATCGCGAACAGTATGATTTTCTCCCAAGGCGCCCCTTCCGTCATGTCTGTGGGCGCAAACAGTTTTTTCAGCATACTTCCCCTCCTCTTACCTATCCGTACAGCTTTTATTTCTCTGCGGCGAAACTGTCCTTCTGCCGTTTTTTCGCCGTTTTTTTCATTATAAGCTGTTTTATCCCATTTGACAACGTGATATAATGGGGATATATAAAAAGAGATTAAAAAGAAGTGGAAGTTCTTTCCTTTTCCGGTCACTGTCAACAGAATTCAAAAGGAGGTTTTTATGAAACACAAGCTTTCGTCCTTTCTTATCGGCGATCTTATTTTGTTTGCCGCCCTTCTCCTTGCCCCTCCGCTGTCCGGGATTTTTCGTATCGTGCAGACCGTCCTTCTTCTCCTTTCAGGGCTTGCCGCCCTCTGGCTGATCGTGCAGATCTCCCGGCAGAAGGAAACCATTTCCGGTGTACTCCTTTTAAAGCTGGAACCCGACGACCAATTCAACCCTTCCCAGTATCTTTCCAGAGGCGGCACGCCCTGTGCGGGATCTGACGGGAAATACAAAGCAACCTTCCAATTCCCGGATCAGACGGAGCAGGCCTTTTCCCTTTCCTGCCGTCAGGCGGCAAAGCTTTCTCCCGGAATGCGGGGAACGCTTTGCTTCCGGGAGCACGTATATCTTTCCTTTAACGGTTTGCAAAAATAGTAAAAAAGAGTCCGGGAATAGCCATCTCATCTGGCTCCCCGGACTCTCTGGATCTGCCTATTCTTTTATTCTGTACAGTATTCCCCCGCGCCAATTTGCTCCGAATATGCTTTCACATACAGCTTTTCTGCCGTTTTTTCCACGATACAGAGCGCCAGTCCGTTAAAGGATGTCCGACTGTCGGAAATATCCGGTTCATGACATGCCGGATCCCCATTTCCAACGCCAATGATCTTCCCTCCTTCTGCTTCAAAGCGAATCGGCACACAGCTATGAGGACACAATCTTCCTTCTTTGTCCGTCACTCTCGCTTGAATCAGTTTCTGCTCTTCTCCGTCATATACACAGCGCAATTCTATATGATCCGGTTCTCCTGCCGTTTCATGAAGCTCGAAGGCAGCCTCTGCACCATTGCGGTATCCGACCGCACGCAGTATTCCAGGCTCATACGCCAGGTTCCACGCGCTAATCTTCCCTCTTTCATGTCGTTTTCTTCCCTGACTTACCCCGTTTACAAACAGTTCCACCTCATCGCAGTTGGAATATGCTTCAAACCGGATGGTTTCACCCTCCTTTCCCGGCCATGTCCAATGCGGAAGCACGTGTACCATCGGTTCCTGTGTCCAGATGCTCTTCCAATAATAAAATACATCCTTTTCAAAGCCGCAGAAATCCATCGCTCCATAACTGCTGATAACCGCCGGCCAGTTCCACGGAAACGTTTCCCCGCGGTAATCAAAAGCTGTCCAGATAAACATTCCCCCAAGCTCCGGCGTTTTGATGCGATTGTTTGCATAAACATTGGTCAGCTTCATGCTCGCGATCGCGCCCCCCATAGTCCCCGGATCAATACCGATCTTTCTCATGAGCTTCGCATAATAGCTTTCCCCTTCATAGCAGTCACACCAGCCATGCTCCGGCGAATCCTCATAAACGCTGCGCGTTGAAAGAAAGCTTGCATCCTCCGTTGCCATCACCCTCACTTCCGGATGGCCATCTAAAAGCTCTCTCGCCTCCCCGCAGTCATAATTGTATCCGGCTACATCTGCAATCAGCTGATAGGACAGATCGCCTCTGCCAAACTGTGTTGCTGTTGTAAACGGACGATCCGGATCATATGTTTTCCCAATCTCGATCAACCGTTTTAAAATACGCTTTCCCTGTGGCCAGAGTTCAGCAAATTCCTCATTTTCCAGACAATACATATATACGCAGGGATGGTTTCTGGAGCTTTTGATCATGTCTTCAAAATCTTCCAGGCTTTCCCGTGCCATATCGAAATGCCGGATCTCATTCAGCACAAGAATTCCCATTTCATCGCAAAGTTCCAGCAGCCTTCCCGTTGCCGTATGATGCGCGGAACGATATGCATTTCCACCCATATCCCGGATTCTCTTCAGACGGTACCGGAGCACATCATCCGGCATTGCGATGCCGACTCCTGCAAAATCCTGATGCACGCATACACCCTTTAATTCCACATGCTTTCCATTCAAAATCAAGCCTTCTCGCGTATAAACTGCACTGCGGATCCCGAATTTAACCCGCTCCACATCCTCTTCGCTATTTTCTCCAATCCGGATCTCTGCCGTATAAAGCGCCGGATTTTCCGTATCCCACAGCTGCGGATTTGCAATTTCCATCTGCATATTTACACAGGAACTGCCCAGTGCCGGAACAGCAGCAAGTATTTTTGTTTCTCCTGCCTGTTTTCCATCCGGGTCAAAAATATTCACTGTTACGTCGGCCTGATATGCCGCCGTAAGCGCGCTTTCCAGCTCAATTCGAAGCTCCAGACCGGCTTTTTTTTCATCCAGCCGCGCTGTCCGAATCAGACAGCCGTTCCGCGCCACATGCAGTCCCGGCAACACTTTCAGCCAGACGTCCCGATAGATTCCGGCCCCTTCTCCCCACCAGCCCTCTGCAACTTCACAGTTGGTTCTGACGAGCACCACATTAACGCCCTCATCTCCATACAAAACATGCTCGGTTATATCCATCTCAAATGCTGAATATCCGGAAAAATGCGTATTCAACAGGCTTCCGTTTACCCAGATGGTGCTGTCCCGCATCACACCGTCAAATTCCAGCACAATCCTCTTTCCTTCATATTCCCCCGGAAGCCGGAATGCCTTTCGGTAATATGCTTCGCCGTTTGGAAGGCAGTCGCCTCCCAGATTATGCAGCCCTGTTCCGGAAGACACTCTTCCCGGATCAAAATAGTCCTGTCTCATCCGCCAGTCATGCGGCAGCGTTACCTCTTCCCAGTCATCTGTCAAACGTTCCGCCAGATTCATGCACTGATTTCCGGCTTTTTCTCCTGTCTGCCCAAAAATTGCCCAGAACCGCTCGGGCAAAGGATAAAAACGGCCTTCTTCATTCGTCGCATTGGACGGTCCTCCGCAAACGCTGCATTTGCCGCGTCCATCTGCTATTTTTTGTTCCAGTTTTCCCGCATGAAACATCCATCCTTCATTAAATCTGATTTTCATCCGCCATTTCCTCTCTTTCTGCAGTATCCGCCCCTGATGATCCTGACAGCAGCTTTCTGCCTTGGCAATGCACTATTTTTCCTCCGAATCCAGCTCCATGCCGGCTGTTTCTTTTGTCGTCAATGCCAAAAACAGCATACCGGCTCCCAGCGTAATCACGCCTCCCCACAGGCACAGGCTCTTTAACGGGATCATCGCAACCAGCATCGCATAAACTGTCGTGGATACCAGCGTTGCAACCAGAATGATCACCGCATTGACAGAAACGATCGATGCCCGGAGCCTTGTGGGCGCAATCTCGCTCGTCATCATCGTGATCGTATTGTTAGACGTCCAATAGCTCCCGATCGCACCGCCCAAAAGCAATCCAACCAGTATAGGATTCATACCGGATTCCGAACCGAGAATAAAACCGATCTGACATGCCAGCGCGATCACGCCAAATAAAATGACCGTAAATTTTCTGCCCATCTTATCGCTGATAAACCCGCTGATAAACAACAGCACCGCCCATGCGATCGGATAGAAAAACAACGCCTGCGTAACTGCGTCCGTGCTCATTCCTCCCATTGTCATAATGGACTCATAATACCCGGTAAACGCCATCATGCCGCACATGAACAGACAGGTAGCAATCATCTGATTACGCATTTCCCTGCTTTTAACGATTGCTTTAAAGCCTGCGATCATCCCGGATTTATCCTTTTTCGCCGCGACTTTCACATCATCCGCTTTCAGCTCCTGCTCCAGCGTTTCGATGCGCCTGGCCATAAATACTTTTGTTTCCCGGGAAGCCACAAGCGCAATAATACCAAGGATCAGGCCCGCCAGCGCAGGAACGAGATAGATCATCCTCCAGTTTGTCGCATCCACTGACAGGAAAGTACCTCTCATTACTGCAATTAAAACGATTCCAACCGTTCCGATTGCTTTTGTCACAGAATAAAATACCCCGCGCTTCTTATCCGGAGAAACCTCCATAATGTAAAGCACCTGAAAATCCGTCGCGGTAAAAAATCCTACCACTGTACGTCCGAGAAAATAAACCGGCGCATTCGGTGCGACCGCGCACAACAACATGCCGGCTCCCATTCCGAGCGCGCTGATCACAAAAAACGGCTTTCTTCCATATTTATCCGACATCGATTTGAACACCGACGCCATCAAAGAGGCAAGCAGTGTCAAAAGTGATACAATCGACATCAGAGAAAGCCCCGTCTTATAATCCACCCCCATCTGGTTGACAAACAGGTCGTTGATAATCGATGACTGGATTGCCCCCGATGCGCTGCTGGCATATTCATCCAGCAGATGCACCAGGGCTACCATTACGATCAGAACTGCCATATATCCCTTATATTCCGGCTTTTGCTGTTCTTTTTTCCATTTCTGGATCTCCGCCTGCTTTCGTGCCCTTGGATCTTTCTTCATCCCCATATGAATACCCTCCTTCTTTTTCTGCCACCGTACAGGTTGACATTGAATATAAAAACATGATACGCTCAAAACATCCCATCCACAATGGCGCGGGATTGACAGGAAAAGCTTTTCTGTATCATTTTTTACATCTTTATTTTATGGAGGAAAGGCACATGCGGGAATCCATTTCATCCAAGCAAACCCTTACCATGAGAAACATCATCCATATGTACGCGGAATCCGAAACCGGGCCTGCCCGCAGCAATATCCGCTATGGAAGGATGCAGGCTCCGCTGACCCTGAGCATATACCGGATGCGGGAGGAAAGCGGATTTTATCTTCTTGCCGACAGGGACGGCGCCCGGTCTACTACATGGAGTGCAGACACGCTTGCAAAGCTCAATGTAATCGCCCCTCTTAAGCAGCGTTACCACAGCCATGACTATTTTGAGCTTATCTATGTACTGGAAGGGCAGATCAACGAGTGGATCGAGGAACAATGCATCCGCCTAAAGCCCGGGGACTGTATCCTTCTGGACAAAAATATCCGTCATATAGAAGAATATTTTGACAAGGATCACACGGCTGCCTGCGTTTTTCTGGCAATGGACGATGAATGCGTACGAGCCATGGCTTCCAGCGAACTTCCTTACGAAAACACCCAGAGTATCCTCCATTTTTTACTTTCCCACTTGAACCACGAAGAAACGACGCTGAAATCATTTTACCATTTCCGCGCCGTCAATTCCGCCGTGTCTTCCTTTTCTTCCGCCGAGAATGAATTAAACGCCATTTTAATGGAACTGACCGAAAAAACACCCGGATTTATTCTCATGATCCAGGGACATCTGCGCCGTCTCTTCGGAATCCTCGAGCATCCGAAAGAATACGAGCAGCTTTCTGCATTCAATACAATCGGCCGCAGGGAAGAAATCATCGCCCAGATCAATTTGCTCATGGAATCTTCCATGGGACTGCTTACCAAAGAGGAGCTTGCCGAGCGGATGAACTACAATACCGCCTATCTTTGCCGCATCATAAAAAGCAGCCTCGGCAAAAGCTTTACCCAGTACCGCCTTTTGATCCGGCTTAAGGCAGCCGAAACGCTGCTCATTGAGTCCCGGCTGAGTATTGTGGAAATCTGTGAAAAGCTCCGGTTTTCAAACCGCACCTATTTTTATCACGCTTTTGAAACGGCAACCGGAATGACCCCTCAGGAGTTTCGGGACAGGAAAAAAATCAGCCTTTCTTCTTATAACAGCTGATCTTTGAATCTACTACCGCTTCACACGCCCGGCAATATTTTATCATTTACTGATTCCGTAATTTAAAAAGGCTCCGGACTGATGTATCAGCCAGAGCCTTTTTCATGACGGCTGCGTTATTCTGCTTTTATCCCCTGAGCCGCCGCGGCTTCATTTACTTCCGCCAGCATCTTTGACAGTCCCTTGCTTTCATAATTTGCAAGCAGGTCGTCAACCATTTTATCAACCGGATCCGTCCCCATCATAATTTGGAGCAAATCGTCATTCGTATTATATACAAAAGAATCTTTCAGCGGTGTCGAAATGAATAATACACTGTCATAATATTTCGGAAGCGTTCCGTTCTTTACTGCATCCTCATGGCGCTCTTCATTCAGCTTACGGTATTCCTCTGGAATCGTAGACGGGAAGGACATATCCCATGTTTCAGGATTCCACATTGCCAATGCGGAAATATTGGAGTTTACATTACAAAACGTATATTTATCAGAAAGGTTCACTCCTTCTTTCATCACAACCTGTCCGTTATCCAATTCATAATCCTCGCCTTCAAATCCGCAGAATACAAGGCGGCTGCCCTCTTCTGAATACAAATAATCATACAGCCTGCAGATTGCATCCATTTTAACATCGTCTACACCTGATGAAATATAAGATTCCGACCATGCTTCCGTATCAATAAAATAATATTTATTGCCGTCTTTGGCAGGATATAACTTTGCAATCCGGTTATCCTCAAGAAAACTTCCTTCCCCATAAAGGGCGTCATAATCGCGGGCAATATTATCGTATAATCTGGCAGGTCCCGCCCATGCGAATACCATCGCTGCGCTCTGCCCCTGCAAATATTTTTCCTTACTGGTTTCCAGCTTTGCCAATGCAATATCTTTTTCAATCACGCCTTCCTCATACATGTCTCGCCCAAACTGCATCGCATCTACAAGGGCATCACGATCTGCAAAGTAACTGGGAACAAACTGCCCGTTTTCATCCGCAACCCATTTTTTATCAATAATTCCTGCATACGGATATACAAAGCCGCCGATCAGTTCCGGCAGTGCCTGTGTCATACCGGAAACATTCTTTCCTTCCGGATCCGCCGCAATAATCTTTTTGATCATCTCACAAAATTCTTCATACGTCTCCGGTTCTTCCGTTACTCCTGCAGCCTGCGCCAAATCCCACCTGTATACGACATTCCGGTCCAGTACGCTATAACTGATGTCCCCATATGTCGTTCTGGGAATCATATAAAATTTTCCATCTCTTTTTGCGGCTTGTGCGCGCTCCATTTGCATGTGTTCTTCCAGCGACGGATAAGCGCTCAGATCATCCGGAAGCGCCCGGATTACCCCCTGTTCGATCCAGTTACTGTAAAAAGACTGTCCCACAAAGTCGCCTACAAAAATATCCGGAAGCTGTCCGTTTGTCGCCCACAGCTGAACTTTCTGAGACGCATCATCCCACGTAATATTTTGCGCAACCAGCTTTACTCCTGTTTTTTCTTCAATCTGCTTTAAAATTGGATCGTCCGGATTAGCAAGCCCGTCCTCCGCGCCCCAAATTGCAACGCTGACTTCTATGGTTTCCCCTGCTGCTTCTTTTTCAGACTCACTGCTGTCTGCAGCTTCATTCCCCAAAGCCGCCTCTTTGCTCCCCGGCATTGCATCCGGCTCTTTGGCGCTGCCGCACCCTGTCAGCATTCCTGCCAAAAGCGCCCCGCTCAAAACAAGTGACAACATCTGTTTTCTTTTTTTCATACCCTGCTCTCCTTTGCTTTTTAATACAAGGGACATTTCTTTGTCCACTGTTTTCAGGATTCATTCTTTTACAGATCCGATCATAACTCCCTTTACAAAATATTTCTGCAAAAATGGATACAGGCAGAGGATCGGAACCATCGTTACCACAATTGCCGCCATCTGAACCGACTGGACAAACACCTTATCCCCAGACAACATATTTTGTGCCTGACTGCCCAACTGGGTATTGAAGCTTACCAGAATATCACGCAGATAAATCTGCAGCGGCTTTATGTTTTTGTCATTGATATACAAAAATGCCTCCCACCATCCATTCCACCGTTCTACCGCATAAAACAAAGCAAATGTTGCCATAAACGGCTTGGAAATCGGAACAAATATTTTTATCAGTATCGTCCACTCATTCGCGCCGTCTATGCGGGCCGCTTCTTCCAAACTGATTGGCAGCCCTGCGAAATAATTTTTCATAATGATCAAATAGTAGGTGCTGATCAGCGTCGGAAGAATCATGCACCATACGGTATTATCCAGTTGCAGGTCGCAGACGACTAAATATGTTGGGATCAATCCGCCTGAAAACAACATCGTAAACAAAATCGCGCTCAGGAAAAATCTTCTGCCTATCAGTCTTCTGCGGCTCAGAACATAGGCGCCTATTACAGACAATATCATATTCAGGCTCGTTCCCACAATTGTTACAAACAACGTTGTTCCAAGAGATCTAAAAAAATATTCGTCCTCTATAATCGCCTTATATCCAGTCAAATCAAACACATGCGGATACAGATACGGAGAATATTTTGCACTTGCAACCGTATTGGAGACAGACACGATAAGCACATTATAAATTGGATACAGCGTAATCAGCGCCAATACCCCAAATCCGATATAGAGACAGATTTCAAAGACTGTCAGCCGACGTTTCTTTTTTACTTTCATAGCTTACCGCCTCCCCTAAAACAACCCATCTTCACCAAGTTTTGTAGTGATCTTATTTGCGCCCCAGATCATAAAGACTCCTATTACTGATTTAAGCAGTCCAATCGCCGTCGTATATCCGAAATTAGTCCCCACCATAAAAGACTGACGATATACATATGTATCGATAATATCTGCCACCGGATATACCGGAGAAGAATAGAGATTGAATATCTGGTCAAAAGATGCTCCGCTCATGATGGATCCCACCTGCAAAATAAGCATGATACACACTGTACTCCTTATCCCCGGCCATGTAATATGTATCATTTTCTGAAAGCGATTTGCCCCGTCAATTCCTGCCGCTTCATAAAGCTGCTGATCAATACTTGTCAGCGCCGCCATATAAATAATCGAATCCCAACCAAACTCTTTCCAAATATTTGAAATCCAAATAAACGGCCTGAACGACTTCAGCGACATAAGCGGGGCAACCTCTTCCATTCCCAGCCCTCCAAGGACCTGATTGATAATGCCGTTTGACGCAAACATATTGATCAGGATACCTGACAGTACAACCCACGAAATAAAATGGGGGAACGTAAACACTGTCTGAAAAAACTTCTTTGCCCTCGGATGCCGGATTTCATTTAGCAGAATTGCTATGACAATCGGTACAGGAAAGTGGAATAAAAGCTTTCCAGCACTAAAGATCAAGGTGTTTTTAAAAGCTCTCCAAAATTCCATATCCCCAAACATTGTCTTAAAATGCTCAAATCCTATCCATGGGCTTGCCCACATCCCCACATCATACCGATAGCTCCGAAATGCCAGCGTAATCCCTCCCATAGGAAGATAACAAAAGACAACGTACCACAGCAACACCGGGAAAAGAAGTGCATACAGCATCCAATCATTTTTCAGCCGTTTCCCCACCATTTTAAAAGACCGCTCCTTCTTTGGTTTGTTCTTTTTCATATTCAACCACCCGCTCCCTTTCCTGAATGTGATTTTATTATAAATTTTTTTAATTTCTTAAAGTATGGAAAAATCACATGAAATTTCCCCCAAAAATGGATTACAGCAATATTTTTATGCATTTTCTTTATTTTTTGATAAATTTATGTAATTTCTTTAGGTATTATTTTATTTTTCCATGTTCATTGTCCCCTGAAAATGATATACTTCATCATAACAAGGAGGAAGGCAATATGAAAAAGCTGTTTTTAAAACCAATTCAAAAACAATTTCAGATTATTTTGTGCTGTCTGATTGCCATTGGACTTTTCCTGTCCGCCCTCTGTTATCGGGTAATTGATAATCTTATGACTGAAAATGCCGCCGCCTATTCTTACAATACGGCTCATAAATTTTATTCAGAAGTTGAATTTTTATTTAATCGGATCGACGCTATTTTTAACAGCCTCCTTTTCGATGAAAATATAGAGCAGTTTCTTCATCATCCCTTTTCTGCAAAGACCCCCGCCTACCTGTCTTCCCTGCAGACACAGTTTTCCTCTTTTAGCCTGATGAATCAGGATCTTGCCGAAATCGCCCTGGTTTCCCCTGAAATGTCCTGGTCTACCTATTTTGACGCTTCTGCCCTCCGCCGTTTTTCCGACCAGCTAAACGGCGTTTATGGTACTTCCTGTTTTGGCCTGCATTCCTCTTCGCTCTTCACAAGCCGGGCAAACCGCAAACCCCTGCTGGTTTTCGGACATAACGTATACGGAATGCACGATACTTCTTTATATGGAGATTATCTTGGAAGCATCATCCTATCCGTCGATCTCTCCCGCTCCTCCATTACGATCCCTGCTGACAGCCGCTCTTCCACCTGCTTTTTTCTTGTGGACAGACAGGGCAGCATTTTCCCTTTTAACTGCCTTGCCGATCAGTGTAGCGATGTCCTTTCCCAAATGGAATGCCTTTCTCCCGAAACGCTCTCCTGTCAGACGCAGGACTATCTTATCTACACACAATATATGGACAAAGCCGGGATATTTCTTGTCAGCGCCATGAATCGGCACGAATTAAACCGGGATATTATGAAAGCCGCTGCAATTTTAATCGGAATTACTGCGCTTTCCCTGATTTTTGTCCTTCTTTTAATGTATCTTATTTTAAGCGGTATTGTCCGTCCTCTGCGTCTGCTTTTCTCCTATATTAATGAGGTAAAAAGCGCCCCTTTGTCCTGGGATCATGAAGCCCTCCGCCTCACAGGATGTGCCGAACTTGTCAGCATCAGCGCTTCTTTTAATGACATGCTGGATAAACAACGCAATCTCAATCAGCAATTGCAGGATGCGACCGTAAAACTTTATGAAACAAAACTTGGATTAAAACAGGCCGAACTGGATTATCTGAGGAGCCAAATCAACCCGCACTTTCTTTATAATACTTTGGAAACGATTCAGGCGCTTGCCGTTGAACAACAGGCTCCTGAAATTGCAGATGCTGCTGCAGCCCTCGGGAAGCTTCTCCGCCACAGCATCAAAGGCAGCCCAACCGTTCCTTTTTCTCAGGAACTGGAGCTTACGCATGCCTATCTTACAATCCAGAAACTGCGTTTTCCAAACCGTTTAAATGTTTTAGAGAGTGTCCGCGAAAACACGCTCTCCATTCCGGTAATGAAATTGCTCCTGCAGCCGCTTATCGAAAATGCCGTTTTTCACGGTATTGAACCGAAATCCGGAGCCTGCACGCTATTTCTGGGCGCACGTCTGGAACAGGACGATCTGATCATAAGCGTCTATGACGACGGCGCCGGGATAAAACCCGAGCAGCTCAAGCAGATCCGCTCCGCCCTCGAAGCATCCGTTTCCAGCCATAGCAGCGAACATGTAGGCCTTATCAATGTCCAGCACCGCATCCGGCTCCGATACGGCGAGCCTTACGGCATTACCATATCCAGCGCCCCCGATGAAGGGACACGCGTCATTGTACGCCTTCCCGCAAACCCAGAAAGGAATCCGTTATGCTAAAAGTATTTCTTGTCGATGATGAAATCCGCGTTTTAAACCATTTAAAACTTGCCGTAAACTGGAACGATCTCGGACTTACCGTTTCGGGTTATGCCTCAAACGGTCTTGAAGCCCTCGAACTTTTGAAAAAAGATCCGCCAGATATTCTCATTACCGATATCCGGATGCCCGGAATAAACGGGCTTGAACTTTGCCGCCGTCTCCGGGAAACAAATCCGGAAATGCCGATCATCCTTTTAACCGGTTATTCAGATTTTGAATATGCCAAATGCGCTATTGAACTCCAAGTTACCGATTACTGTTTAAAGCCAATCGATACCGCCGCTTTATCAGAAACCCTCCGGCGCTGTATCAAAAAATGCTATAACCGTGTTTCTACCCGTGCGGACGCCCTGCTAGACCTGATTGAAACGGAAAATACTGCAGAAATCCGACGCGCATTTTCCGATCTGGGACTCCGCAGCCATGCCCTTTATCTGGCAGGTTCCATCGGTGTCCATAACATCGAAAAGCAGCTCCATGCAGATTTGTCCTACAAAGTAGGAAAACATAAATATTTATATTTTTCATCCTCGCCCATGGACAAAAATGCCGCCTTAAAGGTTCTTGCTTACGCTCAGGGCAGATGCGGCATCGGCCTTCCTTCTTCCCCTTTTTCATATGGAGAACTTGCACACGCCATCGATGATGTGCTGGTTATGACTTTTCAATACTTTATCAACAAAGCCCCTACGCTTTGCTCCGATCTGATTCCGGAAAATATGAGCGACCGCATTTTTGCCGAATTTGAAGAAAAAAAAGACAGCCCCCGGCTGCTAAAACCTTGGCTGCATAATTTAGCCATATCCAACTGTTCGATGCTTTTTAATATCCGTACAGCTTTCCGCCTTTTTAACCGCGTTGCCATGTGTCCGGCTTTTTCCAATAACGGCGATGACGAATCCTATTTGTACGGCTTTGAGCAGATGGCTTCTGAATATCTCCATTTTTCGGATCTTCTGGATAAACTTGCCGCCTCTATTCATATTTCAGACATTTCTGGTGCTTCCACTTTTTCAGGATCCGGAAATTTTCTGGCAATTTTAAATTACCTGAACGCAAACTATGCTTCAGATATTTCCCTGAAAAAAATATCCGAAGAGTTCCATTTAAACTCCTCGTATATCAGCCAGCTCATTAAAGCCGAAACCGGTCTTACTTATACACAATACGTTACGGCGCTGCGGATTAATAAGGCGAAAGAACTTTTAAAAACAACCTCGCTATCCCTTTTGGAAATCAGCGAGGCTGTCGGATTTAACGATTACTTTTATTTTATCAAAAAATTCAAAAAGGAAACCGGCGTTACCCCGGGTAAATACGCGGACAGCTGATCCGCATTATTCTATAATGACCTGATCCGCCATCATAAACGCGCCTTTCGTCCCATGGTAGCACGCCCAGTCCGGCTGGATATTGACATTTTCCGCCACGATCCGGATAAAGCGCGCCTCCCGCCCCACTTTCAGGCAGACGTCCCGACGTTCAATCTCGTGCTCCTTTGTCCGGATGTCGAGCGTCTCTTCCGAAACAAGCTCCATGCCGTCCCGGTCTGTCCCCGCCCATACGCAGACCTTTCCCGGGTACAGGATGCCGGAACGGTGATGGCTCAAAAACCCGATCCTGACACTTTCGATTTCCTGCGCCCGATCAAGCGTCAGCGTCACGTCCAGATCATGCTGCGTTCCCAGCCAGCGCCCGTCCTGATAATCCAGACTTCCGCGCCTGCCGTCCAGCAGGTCGTATGCGCCGTTTCTGTTAAATACCCGGCGCGGGTCAAAGGCGTTGGCGCTTTCGATCGCTTCTGCCTCCATTCCGAAAAAGATACGGCATACGGCAGTCCTGCTTTCCAAAAAGCCGTCGCAAAAAGCTTTTGCCCGGATTTCGGTATCCTCTGATAAAACAAGCGGCTTTTCATAGCGAAGGCTCTTTTTGTCCGGCTCCGTCCCGTCCAGCGTATAAAAAATCTCTCCCTCCGCTTCTATGCGGCACTCTGCGGTTTCGCCCTTTTTCAGCACCCGGTCCCCGCCCGGAAACTTCGGCATCGCCGCCGGGAAAAGCCGGTTTTTGCGCTTGGTACAAGCGTCCTCCCCGGCAGTCTTCTGCATCGCTGCATACCGGGGGATATATCCGTCCGTCTCAGACGGATTTTCCAGATAAGCCGGGCAAAAACAGGATTCCTCTTCTCTTTCAGACGGATTTTTTACGCGCCTCTGCTCCAAAATAAGCTCCAGCCTGCCCTGCTTTGCAAACAGGCAGATGCTGCCGTCCGTTTCCCCTATCGTCCCTGCTTCCGCACAGATGCCATAGGAAAATCCCTCATGCTCCATCCAGAGCCGCTTTTCATCGTGCCGCTTTAAAACCGGAAGATCCGTAAACCGAACGCAGACTTCTCCTTCCAGCACGATCCGGTCTTCTTCAAATAAAAGCCTTACCTGCCCGTTTTGTGTCTGCCACAAAATTTTGGCGCTTGTGGCTTCGCCTGCACCGTTTACCGCGCCCTGCCCCATAGCGGTCACCTCGCCGCACAGCGGCGTCCCGTCCAAAGCAAGGATCTCTGCCTTCGGGCGGTGCTGCCCCGTTTTCCACGAATGGGCGTCCATTAACGGCAGCGCGTCAAAAATGCTGCCCTTTTCGGTCATCGGCTTTTCCAGATAGCGGGACGGATAGTTTTCATCATATAAAAACCAGTCCCTGAAAAACAGCTTTCCCTTCTCCCACAGCATCCCTGCCCTGTAATTGCGGCAGCTGTACCAGAACGCCTTCAAATCAGAATTTTCCCGCCAGTCGGCAGAAGCCTGAAAGGTCGCCGGAGGCGTCAAACGGTATTTTTTCGTAAACCATTCCGCCGTTTCCGCCATCGTTTCGATGCGGACACTTCCCTCCTGCGCCATTTTTTTCAGCATCCGAAGCTGCAGCTCAAAGCCTGGCTCGATGTTTTCCCAGAGGAAATTGTTTTCCTGCCCGACCTGCGCATAGCTCATGCCGATCGTATCTTCCTTTGTCAGCCGGTCAAACATCCATCTGACCCATTCAGGATCGCGTCCTGCCACACAGCTTGGCTCCAGCGAATACACGCCTGTGACGCCCTCCTGAAAGCCCTCCTCGAACGTATACACCGGATCGGGGCCCAGAAGCCTGAATACCGGCATGGAAAGCTGGTTTTCCAGCGTCTGCGCCGGGATCATCTCATTTTTGCGGCTCGGATAATACGCGCCGTTGACGTAACCGCCCCAAAGGGTAAACCCGTCCGTCCCCCGCTGGTCGCGGCAGAGCGCGCCGCCCCTTACGCCATATTTTTCCGACGCATAGGCAAAGGTTTCAATATCAATGACCCACGAGCCGATCGTCTTTGGATAATATCCGAAAATTTCTTTAAAATCTGCCATATAGGCGTCCAGAAGGCATCTGCGCTCCTCTGGCGTATAGCCGAGGCAATAGGCTGTCCCCACCCGGTCGTCATATTCCTCGCCCCGTTCTCCCACAAACGAAACGCCCGCGCGGCGGCACAGCTCCCCCGTGATCTCCCACCATGCGGCGATCTCGTCCGTTTCGTCCGCATATTCCCGCATCAGCTCCTGATAGGCGGGCTCGATGAGCGCGTCATGCTTTAACGCATAAGTAGACGGCAGCCCAAGCTGCTTTAACAGCTCCATTTGCCGTTTGATCGTGTCAAAATCATCCTGCATAAAGCGTCCCGGCTCTTCGTGCGCCCTCCGGATAAAATTGTAAATATTGACGATTGTTGTTTTTCCCATTCCGGTTTCCCCTTTTGTCCTTTTGTATTATACTGTCCAGGCTCAGCTGCCCTGACAGGAACGCCCTGCCCTGTTCTGGCGCCGCAGCCGGAACCGTTCCGGCTCCCAGCAAAAAAGCGGCCTAAAAAGCTGTACCAGCGGCTTCCATGACAGCGCTGCCACCAGAAAAACGCTGCAGATAAATGCCGCTGCCCCGTCGTGCTCGATCTGCCGAAACAGCTTGACCTTACTCATATATTTGATAAAAAAGCCGTGCAGCAAGTATACGGTCATCGTATTTGCCCCGATGTAGGACAGATACGGCAGCTTCCTTGCCGGCGTGACCAGCAGAAAAAAGCCCATCCACAAAACCGCCCCCGCCATGCCGAATGCCCGGAACCGCCACGTATAGTCCCCTCTTTCATAGGAAACCGAGCCGTACAGCCACGCCAGACGGATTTCCTCCACATTCCGGTACAGCGCATATACAAAGCCCGCAAGGAAAACGCAGACCAGTCCGGTCAAAATGCCGCGCAGGAGCTTTTTATGCCGCACACAGGCTGCCGCCGTTTTGCCGCACAGCCGTAGCGCCTTCATCTGCCTGTAATACACGCCCATCAAAAAATACGGGAAAAACTCCACCACCCGCGAAAAGGACAGATAATATCCCGTTTTTTTATCAAAGCCGATCAAAATTCCCGCCGCCATCGCTGCGGCCAGCATGACCGCCTTTTTCCCGATCGACGCTCCCTCTCCCTGCACCAGCGGAAGCACCAGATTCCAGACGATGATCGCCAGCAGATACCACAAAAGCCAGTACGGCGTCGTATACTGCATGTCCGCATCCTTTTCCAGCACCCGGTTTGCAAAGATCAGATACAGCGTCTGGAACACCAGATACGGATAGATCATGTGATTGCGGATGCGCGCCGGATCATACCGCGCAAAAATCCCGGTCACAAACGCAAACAGCGGCATATGGAAGGAATAAATTACCAGATACAACAGCCTGTCCGCCGGGTCGTTTCCCATATACAGCTCCAGCATATGCCCGAATACGACCGAAAAGATCAGAATACATTTGATGTTGTCCATCCGGTAATCCCGCGCGCCCGCCGCTTTTTTTGTCAAACCTCTTTCCATCAATGACCGCCTCATACTCAACCAAAAGCTTCCCTGTAAATAATACGGATTTTAATATATGCCATTTTCCCCGATTTGTCCAGAGACAGATTCTTAAGATATTCTGTACCTCTCTTGTACACTCTAGGCAAAATATGATAAGATACCTAATACAGTCCATGCCTGCAGCGTCTGTCCCACGCACCTGTCAGGCACATGGTTTTTACAGGGAGGAATTATGGCAAACACAGAAAAAGTGCGGTTAAATAAATATCTGGCGCAGGCGGGCTTGTGCTCCCGCCGGGAAGCGGACGAGCTCATCCTTTCCGGCAAGGTAACGGTCAATGCAAAGCCCGCCGACCCGGGAATGAAAGTCAACGATCTGGACAAAATTACCGTAAACGGAAAACCCGTGGGACGCCGGGAAAAGCACGTCGTCTTAGCATACTACAAGCCCGTGGGCGTGACCTGTACGGAAAAGGACCGGCACGCCGAAATCACCATCCGCGACGCGGTGGATTATCCGGTGCGCGTCACCTATGCGGGACGGCTGGACAAGGATTCCGAAGGGCTTTTGCTTCTGACAAACGACGGCGACTTGATCAACGGTCTGATGCGCGCGGCAAACTTCCATGAAAAGGAATATATCGTGCGCGTCAACAAGCCCATGAGCCGCGATTTTTTACGGAAAATGTCCGATGGCATGCTTTTAAAGGATCTGAATGAACGGACGCGCCCCTGCTTTATCAAAGAGGAAGGCAAATATGTGTTCCGCATCATCTTAACGCAGGGCTTAAACCGCCAGATCCGCCGCATGTGCAAGCAGCTGGGCTACGGCGTCACGAGCATCAAGCGCATCCGCGTGGCAAACGTCATGCTCGGCAAAATGAACCCCGGCGACATCCGCACGGTGACGGGGGCAGAATTAAAGGAGCTTTATGCACAAGTGGAAAAAAGCGTAAAGCGCCCCAATCAGAATGAAAAAAGGAATACGGCAAAATGAATGACATCGACAGAATGAAACAGCTGATCGCCCGGCTCAACGAGGCGGCAAAGGCATATTATGCACAAGACCGGGAGATCATGAGCAATCTGGAATATGACCGGCTCTATGACGAGCTTTCCGCGCTGGAAGAAAAAACGGGGCTCGTGCTGGCGCAAAGCCCCACCCAGTCCGTCGGCTACGAGGCGGTGGACACGCTTCCCAAGGAGCGCCATGAAAGCCCGATGCTTTCCCTTGGCAAAACCAAAAGCCGGGAAGAGCTGGCAGACTGGCTCAACGGCAAGAAGGGGCTTTTATCGTGGAAACTGGACGGGCTGACGATCGTTTTGACCTACCGGGACGGGAAGCTGTTTAAGGCGGTTACCCGCGGAAACGGCGAGGTGGGCGAGGTCATTACCCCCAACGCCCGCACCTTTGTAAACCTCCCGCTGCAGATCCCCTTTTTGGGCGAGCTGATCCTGCGCGGCGAAGCGGTCATTACCTATGAGGATTTTGAACGGATCAACGCAAAGATCGAGGACGCAGACGCCCGTTACAAAAATCCCCGCAATCTCTGCTCCGGCTCGGTCCGCCAGCTAAACAGCGAGATCACCGCCCAGAGAAACGTGCGCTTTTTTGCCTTCGCCCTCGTAAAAGCAGACGGCGCCGACTTTGAAAATTCCCGGGAAAAGCAGTTTGAATTTTTAAAGGAGCAGGGCTTTGAGGTCGTAGACTACCGCCCCGTGACTGCGGAAACGATGCGCGACGCGGTGGAATGGTTCGAGCAGACGGTTTCCTCCTATCCCGTTCCCTCCGACGGCCTTGTGCTTTTGCTGGACGACATCGCATACGGCGAAGCCCTCGGCAGGACAGCAAAATTCCCCCGCAACGCCATCGCCTTTAAATGGGCGGATGAAACGGCGCAGACGACCTTGCGGGAAATCGAATGGAGCGCCAGCCGGACGGGGCTGATCAACCCGGTGGCAGTCTTTGATCCCGTGGAGCTTGAGGGCACGACCGTCAGCCGCGCCAGCGTCCACAATGTCAGCATCGTAAAAGAGCTTCAGCTTGGCATCGGCGATACGATCACCGTCTATAAAGCGAACATGATCATCCCCCAGATCGCGGAAAACCTGACCAGAAGCGGCAGCCTTACCATCCCCTGCGAATGTCCCGTCTGCCATGAAAAAACCCAGATCCGGCAGGAAAACGACACGGAGACGCTGATCTGTCCCAATCCCGACTGCGACGCCAAAAAGCTCAAGTCCTTTACCTTATTTGTGAGCCGCGACGCCATGAACATCGACGGGCTTTCCGAAGCCACGCTGGAAAAATTCCTCGCCAGAGGCTTCCTCCACACCTATGCGGATCTGTTCCATTTAGACCGCTATAAAGACGAGATCACGCAGATGGACGGTTTCGGGGAAAAATCCTTTGCCAATCTGTCAGACAGCATTGAAAAGGCGCGCCATACTACCCTCGCCCGCCTCATTTACAGCCTTGGCATCCCCAATATCGGGATCGCCAACGCCAAAATGATCTGCCGGGAATATAAAAACGATCTGGAACGCCTGCTTAACGCCCCCGCCGAAGAGCTTGCCGGCATCGACGGCGTAGGCCCCGTTATCGCAGGAACCTTTGCCGCCTTTTTTGCGGAGGAAAAAAACAAAAAGGCGCTGGAAGCCCTCCTTGCCGAAGTAACGCCGGAGCAGGAGACATTTTCGGAAGAAGCGCTCCCCCTTTCCGGCAAATCCTTCGTCGTAACCGGAAGCCTGAACCATTTTGAAAACCGCAATGCCCTCAAAGAAAAGATCGAGGCGCTGGGCGGCAAGGTGACCGGAAGCGTTACCGGCAAAACGGTCTGCCTGATCAACAACGACAACACTTCAAATTCTTCCAAAAATAAAAAGGCGCAGGAGCTTGGCGTAAGCATCCTGACCGAAGAAGCCTTTATGGAACAATATCTGAACCAGTAAACGCCGCTGTCAATCATCGCCAAAGGAGAAACGAAACATGCCGATTAAAGTTCAGAGCGATCTTCCCGCCCGGGAGATCCTCGATCAGGAAAATATTTTTGTGATGGACGAGTACCGGGCGCTGCACCAGAATATCCGCCCGCTGCAGATCTGTATTTTGAACCTCATGCCGGTCAAGCAGGACACGGAGCTGCATCTTCTGCGCTCCCTGTCCAATACGCCGCTGCAGGTGGACGTGACCTTTATGAAAATGAACAGCCATCTGTCCTTAAACACCTCAGCCACCCATTTAAACAAGTTTTATCACACATTCAACGAACTGAAAGCAAATAAATACGACGGGCTGATCATTACCGGCGCTCCGGTGGAGCAGATCCCCTTTGAAGAGGTGGATTACTGGGACGAGCTGTGCGAGATCATGGAATGGTCCAAAACCCACGTCCATTCCACCTTCCATATCTGCTGGGGGGCGCAGGCAGGGCTGTATTATCATTTCGGCTTAAATAAGGTGCTCCTGCCCGAAAAGCTTTTCGGCGTCTTTTCCCACCGGGTCTTAAACCGCAGGGAGCCGCTTGTGCGCGGCTTTGACGACGTATTTTATATCCCGCACAGCCGCCACACGGAAACGCCCGCCGCCCTGATCCATAGCTGCGAAAGGCTGACCGTCATGGCGGAATCTGACCGCGCCGGCGTCCTTTTGTGCATGACAAAGGACGGACGCCAGATCTTTGTCATGGGCCATCCCGAATACGACCGCTATACGCTGCACAACGAATACATGCGCGACCGTAGCAAAGGGCTTTCGATCGCCGTGCCGGAACATTATTATCCCGGCGACGATCCGTCGCAGCGCCCGCTTTTGTCGTGGAGATCCCACTGCAACGGGCTTTATGCGAACTGGCTGGATTATTATGTATACCAAACGACGCCCTTTGACATCCGGGACATCTGAGGTTCCAAAACAACTTTTCCTGCGAAAAGCCGCCCGACAGAAATTTTTCTTTCTGTCAGGCGGCTTTTTTATCCGATCTTCCACAGGTTACAGCGTCATCCGATCTCTTCCAGATCCTTTAACATCTGTCCCGCATTCTCTTCCGGCTTTACTTTCGCGTGTACCTTTACGATCCTGCCCTCCTCGTCGATGAGATAAGAGGAACGGACCACGCCCATTACCTGCTTGCCGTACATATTTTTCTTTACCCAGACATCGTACTTTTGCAGCACTTCCTTCTCCGGGTCTGCCAAAAGGATGAACGGCAGCTCAAACTTGTCCGCAAATTTGCGGTGCGCTACACTCGTATCCTTGCTGACGCCAATGACCGTCACGCCCTTTTCCACAAAGGCGGGATAGTTCTGCGCGTATGCGCACGCCTGCTTATTGCAGCCTGCCGTGTTGTCCTTGCTGTAAAAATACAGCACGACCTTTCTGCCGCGGAAATCGGACAGGCTCACTTCCTTCCCGTCCTGATCCTGCAATGTAAAATCAGGAGCCATCATACCTGCTTCCAGCATATCAATTCCTCCATTCTGTTCTTTTTGATCATTGTATCATACCCCCCGCAGACAAAAAACCCCTTACTTTCGCAAAAACACGAGCTCCTCCGTTTTTGACAGTTCCGGCACATAGCGGTAATCCAGACGGTCAAAGGCCTTGACCGCGTCCAGGCTGTCCGCCCCCTTTTCTGCCAGAAAGCGCACCATCTCTCCCCTCGCCATCTTTGCCATCGTGCCCTTCTGCACCACTTTGCCATTTTGATATTTCCCGAATAGGCACGTCACAAAACGGACGTTTTTGCCCAGATGGCTTTCGATACATTTGCTGTACTCCTTTGACGCCAGATTCAGGATCAGCGGCTCTTTTTCCTCTTCCCCCAAAACAAGCTCCTCCATCAGGGCGCTGCCCCAGAACTCATACAGGTTCCGGAACCCCTCCGGCGCGCCCTTTGCCTGCATTTCCAGCCGGTAGGGCGTTACCGCATCCAGCGGTCTTAAGATTCCATAAAAGCCCGATAAAATCCGCAGATGCTCCTGCACATAATCCCACTGCTTCTGCGAAAACACCCGGGGCGCCATATACTGATACTGGATCCCCTCATAGGATAAAAGCGCCGGCGTCAGCGCTTTTTCCGGATCCATCCTGCAGATCCTCTCCCGGTTGAGCTGCGCCAGCTTTTCATTGCAGCCCCACAGCTTTAAAAGCTCTGCGTCCGAAAGCCCCCGCATCCACGAAAGGATCTGCTTTGTCCGTTCCAGAAAGACGGGCATCCCTTCTGCAGCCATCGTATCCGAATCGGCAATCATCTTTTTGGCGGGAGAAATGATGATCCTCATTTCGTACTCAGCCTCCCGATATTTTTGATCAGCACCGAGATCGTGCCGTCCGGATTCGTAATAAATTCCACCTTATCCGGATCCTTATATTCCTCCATCGGAATCGTGATCTCGATCCCCGTATCGGTCGTCAGATGCTGCTTCTGGAACTTTTTGACCGTCGCCTCGCTCTTTGGCGCGACGACTTCCTTTGCCATGTTGTATTTTTCCAGCTTTTCTTCCAGATCCGCCTGCATCTGGGGGCTGTCCTTAAATACCTTCTGCTTGACCTCCTCTACCGCAAGGCTGCCCTTTTCCTCCAGCTCATCGTAGATCGCCTGCTTGATCTCCATCTTGCGCCGGGTATCGTCGTCGCCGTAATATTTTTTGTTTACCTGCTCCACCGCCCGGGTCACAATGTCCAGCTTTGTCTTCTGCGACATGGGCGCATGGCATTCCAGAAACATCTCCGAAAAATAATTTTTCTTTTCCCCGTTTATCTCAAACTTCTTTTCCGTTAAAATGATCTCCCCGTTGGAAAGGTTGACCAAAAATGCCTCCGTCAGCTTCTGTCCCTGAGACGGCAGGATCGCCTTCTGCAAAATGATGTCATTTAGATTTCCGCCTTCCTCCGTCGGCTTTGTGGAATGGGTATAGGACGTTTTGTAATTCAGCTTTAAAAAGCCGAAATAATCAATCCCCTCGCAGCCAAATACGACTACCGCCGCATCTGCCGCCGGAATGTCGATGTTCGCGTTCATGATTCCGTAAAGCTTTGTACACAGCGCTTTGCTCGTCTCCACAAAATTGTCCGCGCAGCAGCCCTTTAACAGCTCCATGACCTCCGAGCCTTCCGAAAACTGACAGCGCTTTACGTCGTCGCTTTCCGTAAATTTTTCAATATGCGCCTTTAGAAAATCGCACAGATTCGATCCCATGTCGATCAGGCAGTCCGAAAGCACCGGCATCCCGACCGCAGAATCCAGAATATGAACGATCCCCATTTTCATGATGATGTCGTCTCTTACCATAAAATCCCTTTTCTCCTGTTATCCGGCTTTACGCCCGTTTTACCCCTTTTGCGATCGCCGGCCCGATAAAGGACGCGGCGATGATCTTTGCCGTATCCCCGGGCAGATAAGGGATCACGCCCGTCGCCAGCCCGCCCGCAAAATCAAGCTCCAGCTGCAGGCACAGCCACACCGTCCCAAACAGATAGCAGACAAGCGTTCCAAGCGCCATCGCTGCGATCTGGCGCGCCCTGCTCTTTCCCGCTTTTTCAAATAAAAGCCCCGTCAGCGGGATCATGAACAAAAAGCCGATCAGATAGCCGCCCGTAGGCCCCGCCAGCTTTGCCGCGCCGCCCGCAAAGCCGGAAAAGACCGGAAGCCCTGCAAAGCCCAGAAGCAGATAGATCACATAGCTAAAAAACGCGTCCTTCGTCCCCAGCACATAAACTGCCGTATATAAGACGAGCGTCGTCAGGGAAAGCGGGACCGGGCTGACCGGGATCGGGATTGAAAAAGGAGCCACGATGCACGTAGCTGCCGCCATCACTCCGATCAGCGCCATCCGCTTCGTGCTGACTGCCTGTTGTTTTGCCGCTGTTTTCATTTGAATACCCCCTTGGTATTTTATTTGTACCCACAGTAAGTAAGGGGTACGCTTTCTTTAGATTACCCTTTCCGGCGGAAAATGTCAACGGGCGCGCCTACCCCGTGAAACGCCTTGTACATTTTTCTTCCGTGGGGTATACTTGATTTTGAGGTTATCATTTCATTCACAGGAGGTATCTTATGAGTCAGGCACTCGAACAGTTTCAGCAATATCAGGACCGGATCAGCCAGTACGATCATGCGGCCGCCCTGCTTTACTGGGATCTGCAGACCGGCGCTCCCAAGGCAGGCACAGAAAGCAAATTAAACGACATCGGCTTTTTCTCCACGGAAAGCTTCCGCCTTTCCACCGCAGACGAATACGGCGCTCTTTTAAAGGCGCTTGCAGAGCCTTCGGAATATGAGCAGCTTTCCGATGCGATGAAGGTCACCGTTACCCGCTATCTGCGCGACTATGAACGCTTCAAACGCATTCCCGAAAGTTTTTATACCGAATTTGTTACCGTAAAGGCGCGTGCCGGCAGGGCATGGGAGGAAGCAAAATCCGCTTCTGATTTTTCCGTCTTTGCCCCCCATCTGGACAAGGTCATCCGCATGACAAAGGAATTTGTCCGCTATATGGAACCGGAGCAGGATCCTTATGAATTTTTGCTGGATCAGTATGAGGAAGGCATGGATTCTGCCACCATCGACCGGATCTTTGACGAGCTCAAGGAAGGGCTGCTGCCGCTTCTTGACAAGATCAACGCGGCTCCCAGACCGGATCTGTCCGCTCTGGAAGGGCATTTTGACGCCGACGCCCAGAAAAAGGTGCAGGAAATGCTTTTAAAATATATCGGCTTTTCCTTTGAATGCGGCGCGTGCGCGGAAAGTATGCATCCGTTTACGACGACGCTTTGCCCCGGCGATGTGCGCGTGACCAACCATTATTATGAAGACAACCCGATTTCCTCCATGTTTTCCGCGATCCACGAAGGCGGCCATGCCATTTTTGAACAGAATCTTGCTCCCGAGATCCAGAACACCGCAGCCGCCCAGATCAATCTTATGGGCCTGCATGAAAGCCAGTCCCGTTTCTATGAAAATATTCTGGGCAGAAACATCCATTTCTGGACGCCGATCTATGGCAGGCTCGGGGAGCTTTTGCCGCAGTTTCAGCAAATCCCGCTGGAAACCTTCATGCGCGCGGTCAACGACGTGCATCCCAGCATGATCCGTACCGAAGCCGACGAGGTTACCTACTGCCTGCACGTTATCCTCCGCTATGAGATCGAAAAGGCGATCTTTCGGGATAACGTGCCTACAGACCAGCTTCCTGCCCTCTGGAATGCAAAAATGCAGGAGCTTTTAGGCATTACCCCTGCAAACGACGCGGAAGGCATTTTACAGGATATGCACTGGTCGGACGGCTCCTTTGGTTATTTCCCTTCCTATCTTCTGGGTTCTGTTTACGACGGCATGCTGCTTCCTGCACTGCGCCGCGATCTGGGCGACCCGGACAGGCTTTTGGAAGAAGGCAGGATCCTTGAAATTACCAAATGGCTCAATGAAAAGATCCATCAGTTCGGCAGCCTCTATCCTTCAAAAGAGGTGCTGGCACGGGTATGCGGCACGGAGCTGTCCGCAAAACCCCTTCTGGACTATTTTCAGGAAAAATACGCCCGGATCTACGGGTTTTAAACGTCCGCGAGATTTTTCTGTATTAAAACACCGGAGCGGGTCATCCGCTCCGGCGTATTTTTTCCATGCTTTTATTCTGCCAGGCTAAGCGAAAGGCTCACGCCCCCGTCTGCTTCATAAAGGGAGATCCCGATTCCGCCCCAGTTCCAGTCCGATGTTTTCCCGGAGTCTGTCCCGCTTTCTCCTGTCTCTCCCAATGTCTCTTCCAATGTTTCTTCCGGCATTTTTTCCAAAGCTTCTTCCGGCCTGCTTCCTGTCACGGCGCAGATCCGCTCCCGAAGCTCTTGTGCCGCCAGTTCCCGCGGCTCTGCCAGCACGAGCCAGACAAGCCCGTTATCGTCATAGCTGGTATGGACGCTGCAGGCTTTCCCGAAAAGCGTTGTCTCATAGCTTCTTCCGACTAACGCCTTACCGTCCTCCGTTCGGTTTTCTTCTCCGCCGCCAAAGGCTTCTGCCGCCTCGTCATCCGTTTTTCCAAGCAGCCCTGCCAGCGCCAGAAGCTCCCCGCTGTCCGAAGCGGTTTTGTCAGGATCTAATGTCTCTGCTTCCGAATCGGCTTTGTCAGGATCTAGTGTCTCCGCTTCCGAAGCAACTTTATCAGAATCCAGTGCCTCCGCTTCCGGTGCGCCCTCCTCCTGCTTTCCTTTCACACTGATCACCGCGTCATATGCTTCGCCCTCCGCCATCCCTTTCGTCACGTTCCGGGGCGTGCATCCGCCCAGCAAAGCAGCCGTCAGGACGAGGAAAAGGATGCGGCTTACGGCACCGCCATACGCTTTGACAGCGCTCTTTTTTCTAATGGTCATTTTCTACCAAGCTCCCGCAAAATACGCTCCAGCCCGTCTAAATCCTCCTGCCTTGTCGCCCAGCTCGTCGCAAACCGCACGGCTGCGCTGCCACCTTCCAGCTCTTCCCAGACCTCGAAGCTTACCTTCTGTTCCAGCGCCTTTCTCTGTTCCGCATTCAGGATCACAAACTGCTGGTTGGTCGGCGAATCCAGCCAGAGCGGACAGCCGTTTTCTGTAAGGATCCTTTTTAACTTCATCGCCGCCTCAATGGCGTGTTCTGAAATGTCAAAATACAGCCCGTCCGTAAACAGCGTTTCAAACTGGATCCCCAAAAGCCGTCCCTTTGCCAAAACTGCGCCCTGCTGCTTCATCAGCGTAAAAAATCCCGGAACGGTATTTTTCTTCGGGAATACGACAGCTTCCCCGAACAGCGCGCCGACTTTCGTCCCGCCGATATAAAAAACGTCGCAGTTCTGGGCGATAACATTTAACGTCACGTCCGTATTTTTTGCCGCCAGACCATACCCCAAACGCGCCCCGTCCAGAAACAGGGGAATGCCGTATTCGCTGCATACCCTGCGCAGCGCCTCCAGCTCGGACTTCGTATAAAGCGTGCCAAATTCCGTCGGATGGGAAATGTATACCATTCCCGGCTGTACCATGTGCGTGCAGCTTCCATCCCGGTAAAAAGCCTCCAGATATGCTTTGACTGCCGCTGCTTCCAGCTTCCCGTCCCGATTCGGAAGCGCCAGCACCTTATGGCCGCCGCTCTCGATCGCGCCCGCTTCATGCACGCCGATATGGCCGGTGTCCGCCGCGATCACGCCCTCAAAGGGCTTTAACAGCCCCTTGATTACCGTCGCGTTTGTCTGGGTCCCGCCCACCAGAAAAAATATATCCGCCTCCGGGCAGCCGCACGCCTTACGGATCTTCTCTTTTGCCCGCTCGCAATACACATCGTTTCCATAGCCCAGCGTCTGCTCTGTATTCGTTTCCGCCAGCCGATTTAAAATTGCAGGATGCGCGCCTTCCATATAGTCACAGTTAAAATATAACATGCCGTCCTCCCTCATCTTTGCCGCTCCAAAAGCTCGTAAAGCGCGTCGTCCCCGACGCTGATCCACGCATCCTCTTCCTCTTCGTCCAGTCCCAGAAACTGCGCCAGCGTCCGGGGATCGTCGCCATTGTTCCATTCATCTACATAATCGTCGATCGCTTCAAATTCGATCTCCCCCGCCAGATAACGTGCCTTGAAATTTTCCATTTTTCTCTTCCTCTCGTTTTTTATCCTTATGACAGATTATTGAATCACAGGCTTTCTTCCTGCAAGAATTGCCTGTACCTCTTCGATGGATTTATCTGTGATCGCTGCAATCTGATCTACCGTAAATCCCTTTTTATACATATTTATGATGATATTTGCTTCGCCGATTGCTTTTCCTCTTTCCTCGCCTCTTTCTTCGCCGATTGCAATTTCTCTCTCTTCAATCCCCTGGCTCAGATTACACATTGGTTTTTCTCCTTTTACGCAGGATATGGTCTTATCTGCCCGATTGACTTGTGTTTTTATTATAGCTTATCCTCTATGCGAAAACAACCCAAAACCTTGCTGCCCAAAATCAGCCCGAATCCGACTTTATCCCGTTACATCATGGTATCGTCCTTAAGCACCTCGGCCAGACTGATATTCCTTATCCCGCGCCAGCCAAGATAATAGGCAAAAGCCACGCTTCCTAAAATCGCCAGCATAAAAACAAAAACCGGGACAAACGGCGCTTCGGCAAGAAATACCTCGACTTCAAGATAGCTTGCCCGAAGCATCGCGCCAACTGCTATGACTGCCAGCGGCAGCGTCAGAAGGATCGGGCGGCCTGCGATCACTAACGCTTCTATACAAAACATCTTCCTGATTTCCCGCGGCGTCATTCCAACAGACATATACCGGGCAATTTCCCGTTTTCTCTGCCGGATAAATCCAAGGGTATTTGAAAATACATTGCCAACGCCGATCACCGCAAGCAAAACACAGAACCCGCCGAAAATTGTCATCATTCCCTGTATCTGGACATCGTTTGTCCTGCGCTGTCTGATGCGGTTTTCACTTTCCGCCCGATCATTTTCTTCCAGCGTCTGCATGATATTGCCCTGTAAGGCGTCCAGCTCCTCCAGCGTTACATTTTCCCTGCCAAGAATGCAGATATGTGTATCTGCTTCCATGCCTGCAAGCTCTCCCTTTAATTGTTTCCACAGGGAACAGGGCATGAAATGCACAAGCTCATAGTAATCAAGCGTTGCATAGTCTTCCCTTAAAACAGGCTCTTTTTCCGTATAAGCCAATACCGGAACTTCTATATTTTTTTCTTTTCCTGCCTGCCGCAAAATACTTACGTCCGCTTCCCCTTTCAGGTACGGCACATATTCAGGATGTCTGAAATCAGGATTGGTCACATCCCGTATTTCATTGCGTATCACTGCTCCCGAAAGCTTCGGCTCAATGCCGATCTGCCTGCAGTAATGAAGAAAGCTTGCATCGTCCAGTATCACAACAGGAGCGTTTACCAGATAACCCTGATCTGTTTTTTCCGCAGATCCGTCTTTTGCATGGGAAAATCCGCCAAACCCTTTCATTTCTTCACTGACCGCATCCTCCGGCAGCAACGCTTTTGCCACAGCCTTCTGATACGCGATGGCGCTCTCCACTCCGGAAAGATTCCGTATTTCTTCTGTTTCTGCAAAAGCATCTATGGGCGTATCCTTTACCGTAACCATAATATCCCAGACGTCCTGATACCGCTCAAAGTAAGTTTCTCTCGTACTGATTCCCGAAAGAGCAAAAAAGCATTCCATCAAAGTAAATGCCATAAAGGAAAACAGCAAGGATACTGTTGCCGTCCGCATCGCTTTTCTTTGCGCCTTCAGCGCATTTCCCGCCAGTTCTCCCTCTATGCCAAACAAAAAATTCAGGATACGGGAATGTTTTTTCCTCTTTAGCCCAAAGTCCCCTGTATTTTTCATCGCTTCCAGCGGCGTCAGCCTGCTCATTTTTTTTGCAGGAATCCATGCGGAAATCCAGACGGTAAAAACCGTCGCAAAAAGCGTGATAAAAAAGACCATCGGATGATACCCAAACGCCGCCGGATGCCTTCCCTCTATGCCTTTTCCAAGCAGCACATTTACCATCTGCAAAACACCCTTACAAAGCAAAATCCCCGCTGCATTTCCAATGATAACCGGAACTGCGCAAAGTCCCGCCGCCTCCTGCAAAAGGCAGGTCCGTATCTGCTTCGGCGTCGCCCCGACGCTGGAAAAAATACCAAACTGATGAATCCTTGCATTCATCGACACCGCAAACGAATTATGGATTATCACAACCAGAGACAACGACGCCAGCAGCGTAATCAGGAAAAACAGCGGAAATACCATTCTCGGCGCCGTATCCTCTAAAGACCGGGTCAAATACATGGAAAGCAGACTGTCATGATAAACAACGCTTTCCGCAGAAGCTCCCAAAGTCTCTGCAATTTGGGGCGTATCCTCCAAAACATCCCCTATTTTTTCAAAATAAAGATCCAGAAAGGATTCCCCCAGCACTGCCTGTTTTACATTTGCAAAATTTTTTATGCTTTCGATCTCTTTTTCATGAAATTCTCCGATAATCCGGCTCTGCCAGCCGCCTTCTTCCAGCTCGATCCGTTCCACCTCATACTTCCATGCGTTATAAAACAGCCCGCACAGTAAAGACAAAAGCAATGCTGAAATAAAGGCTGCAATCATGATGGAAAGACCGGAAGAACGGTTATTTTTCAGATAGCTTCTTGAATATTCCTTCCACATACCCGTTACCTCCGCCGCTCATCACTGACAATGCGCCCGTCTTCCAGCGTTATTATGCGGTTTGCCTCCAGGGCAACCTTTTCATCATGGGTGATCAGAAGTATGGTCTGCCCCAGATTCCGGTTGGAAAGTTTCAGCATATCCACAATTTCCCCGGAATTTTTCTGGTCCAGATTTCCGGTCGGCTCATCCGCCAAAAGCAGCGCAGGGCGGTAAATCAGCGAACGTGCGATGGCAGCCCTCTGCTGCTGTCCGCCGGATAACTGGTTCGGCAGGGCTGCCAGCCTGTCTACAATCCCCAGAGCTGCCGTTACCTTTTCAAAATATTCCCGATTCACTTTCTTTTTATCGAGAAAAAGGGGCATCAATATATTTTTCTCGATGGTCAGCGTCGGAATCAGATTAAAAAACTGATAGACCAGCCCTACTTTTCTCCTTCTGAAAATTGCCGCCTGCGTCGGATTTAATTTGGAAAGATCCGTCCCGTCTATCGTCACTTTTCCGGCTGTGGGCTGATCCACACTTCCCAAAATATGTAACAGCGTGGATTTTCCGGAACCGGACGCCCCGATGACCGCCACAAATTCTCCTTTTTCCACCGTCAGGTCAATGCCGTCCAGCGCTGTCACCTGATTTTCTCCGGTTCCGTATACCTTACGGACCCCTTCGCAAGTCAAAATGTTCATACGTCAGCTTCCTCCTGCTATTTCCGATTAAATTTCCCCTCCACCGGGGGTATTTTTATCATAGCAAATGAAAATGACAGTTCAGTGACTGTAAAACCGAATTTCAAAGCAGGCTCCCCCTGACTGCCTGTTTTTTGCCCGGATCGTCCCATTCTGACGTTCCACAATTTCCTTCGCCAAAGCCAGCCCGATCCCAATCCCTCCCGCGGCCGCATTTTTTCCACGGTAAAACCGTTCAAACAAATGCGGGATGTCCTCTTTTGCAAATCCTTCCCCCTCGTCCCAGATCAGGATTTTTGTGTAGAGGGCATTCTGTTCATAAGTACAATGAATTACCTCTCCGGGATTATGCTCCATACAGTTTTTCATCAAATTCATGACCGCTTCCATTGTCCAGTCCAGATCTGCGCTTATTGCCATTTCCCCCAGCTCCGGAATATCAATGCGCACCCCCGCTTCCGAAAGCAGCTCCTGCAGATTGTCGGCTGCAAGGACGAGGATGGTAAAAACGTCCGTATTCTCACGCTTCAAAAGCAATGTGCCCGCATCGAGCCTGGACAATACAAGCAGGGCTTCTTCCAGCCTTGTAAGCCTTGAAAGCTGTTTTTGTATCTGTTCTGGATATTTTCCGTTATCCTTCCCTTTTGCCGTCTGGACAGACAGGGAAATTGCCGTGATCGGCGTCTTGATCTGATGCGCAATATTGGACAGATTTTCTGCAAACGCATTTTTTGCCCGCACAGCGTTATCCCTTGTCTGATAAAGAAAGGTTACCGTTTTATAAATTTCATCCTCCAGCTTGGAAAACTCATCCTCCCCGGACGCGCATAAAACCATTGCTTTTCCTGCATTTACCTGTTCCAGATATTCTGCCAGCATCCGGATGCGCCGTTTTTCTTTCCGGTCCCGATACAAAAAAGTCCCCGCAAACAAAACTGCCCCCGACAAAAATGACGCTGCCGCCAGAAAAAAATCCCCCGCATCTGACGAAAATCCAAAATCTGACGGCTGATACCCGAGACGGGACAAAACATCGTTTTGCGCCGTTTCAGCCTTTTCCTTTTCCGTATATTCCTTCAATGCCGCCAAAACCATTTGCTCCGTCTCCGGCTCCTGCGCAAGCATCTCCCCAAAAACGCCATTTAATACCGCAAAGGAACGTCTGCTGCCATGGAAGGAAACAAGCATTGCCGTCAGGGCTGACGCTATCATGCTTACAGACAATACGATGCCAAAAGTAATCCAAATATTTTTTTGTCCGCTCATGTGGCGTCCTCCATCCGGTATCCTATGCTTCTTACCGTTTTTAAACACGCCGGCTGACGCAGCTTATCCCGCAAACGCTTCATCGTGACCGTCAGGGTATTATCATTTACATAATTTCCATGCACATCCCATACCTGCCCTAAAATTTTTTCTCTGGTGACCGTTCTTCCCTTGTTCTGCATCAGGCACAAAAGCACCTCGTACTCTGCGCTGCTCAAAGAGATTTCCTCTCCGCTGCAAAAAACCTGCCTGCGGCTTACATCCATCGAAATCCCGCTGCAATCCAGATATTGCTTTTCCACGTTCCCGCTTCTCCGCAGCAGCGCCAGCATCCGGGAATACAATACTTCCAGTTCAAACGGTTTTACAACATAATCGTCCGCACCGCTTTGAAAACCGGCAACAATATCGCCGGAATCATCGCGGACAGTAAGGAAAATAACCGGAAGCTCCCGCCAGTTTTTACGGATCCACTGGCACAAACCGTCTCCGCGTCCATCCGGCATATTCCAGTCCAACAGCACCAGCGCAGGCACATGGTTCCGTATCTCCTGCCTGAGTTTTGCAAGCGTGCCGCATATCGTTACCTTAAATTGCTTCTGTTCCAGATATTGCTTTACCATATCCGCAATATTGGGATCATCTTCCGCATAATATACTTCCATCATCTTCTCTTCACCTCTTATTCCCCGTTATTTACCTCTTATTCCCTATTATATCAGAAAAATCCATATTTCCGGAAAATTTCGACAGAAAAAAGTGTGCGCCGAGCGCCTTTGCCGTCGGGCAATAGGATTCCTTCGCACAAGTGTGTATAAAAAAACCGCCTCCCGGCAGCACTTCCTGCTCCCGAAAGACGGTTTTTCCTGAAATTTCCTATTTTTCTGCGCCGCAGCATTCGCAATTACATGCCGTGTGTCCTTCTTTTCCCTGACATTTCCCAGCTGCCGGACAGCCGATACATTTAACGCCGCTCTTTTTTGCCCTCCATATGTAAGCTGACGCAGCGCCTACCATGAACAGTATGATCCCTATTATCAGCAAATCTGCCATATGCCTTCTCCTTTCTATGCGCGGAGGCGATACTCAGCGCCAAAATCCCTCTCTTTTTTCCGAATCAGCACAGCCAGCGCCGCCGCAAATACAGCCACTGCGATCAGTCCGGGGACAAAACCGCTTCCAAAAGCTCCTGTCGCTGCCAGCGTACCGGTCTGATATACGAAAAACGCAACCGTATAGCCGACTGCCAGCTGCAGCGCAATTCCTCCCCACAGCCATTTTTTATCCTGCATTTCAGAATTCATAGCGCCGAGCGCCGCAAAGCAGGGCGGCGTGAAAAGATTGAACATCAGATAGGCAAGCGCCGCCGCCTTTGTCAGTCCCATTACCATTGCCACTTCATTTGCTCCGCCGACCAGCGCCAACTCTTCGGTATCAATAAAGTTTGTAAGCCCATAAACGACCGCCAGCGTGCCAACTACATTTTCTTTTGCAATAAAACCCGTGATCGCCGCCGCTGCAAGCTGCCATACGCCAAATCCGAGCGGGATCAGAAGCACCGCAAACGGGGATGCGATCGACGCCAGGATAGAAGTATGTTCCATGCCTTCTTCCACGATCTGAAACTGCCAGTTAAAGCTCTGCATGATCTGCACTGCGGTGTTGCACACTAAAATGATCGTTCCCGCTTTCACAATATATGCCTTACCGCGGGAAAGCATGGAAAGCGCCGCCCGTTTTAAGCTCGGGAGCTTATATTCCGGAAGCTCCATGATAAAGAAGGATTTGCGGAATTTATATCCGGTAATCTTTTTTACCAATAGCGCGCCCAGAAAAATCAGCACAATGCCAACCAGATACATCGTCGGTCCCACCCATGCGGCATCTGCAAAAAATGCCCCTGCAAACAACGCAATGACCGGGAGCTTTGCGCCGCACGGCATAAAGGGCGTCAGCATGGCGGTGGCTCTTCTTTCCCTTTCATTGCGGATGGTACGGCATGCCATGATACCGGGGATGGCGCATCCGGTTCCGATCACCATGGGAATTACAGATTTTCCCGAAAGGCCGACCCTCTTAAAAATCGGATCTAAAACTACGGTAGCGCGTACCATATATCCGCAGTCTTCCAAAAGGGCAATCAGAAAATACATGACCATTACCAGCGGAAGGAAGCCTACTACTGCGCCTACGCCTCCGATAATGCCGTCTATGAAAAGCGCCTGCAGAAACGGGCTTGCCCCTTCTGCCAAGCCCGCAGCCCAGCTCTGGAACACTTCGATCCACCCGACTAACCAGTCCGCGATCCATGTCCCGACCGTAGACTGGGATATATAAAACACGCCGAACATGACCGCCGCAAAGATCGGGATTCCGACAAATTTGTTGGTCAGCACCAGATCAATGCTGTCCTGCTTATTTTTATCCTTCGTTAAAATCGTTCTCTTTTCTACCTCTTTTACGATCCCGTTTACAAATTCAAAGCGTTTCCGATCGGCTGCCTCAACCTGCACTTTGTCCTGCAGGTCAATATCCTCCTGCACATAAGGCGCCTTCTGCGCGCATCCCTTCAATGAAACCGCCCTGCCGACAGCCTCTTTTAACCCTTCGTGCCCTAAAGCTGTGGACACCGTCCGAATGACCGGGCATCCTAACCGCTCTGCCAATTTTTCTACATCAATTTCTGTTTTTTTCTTCTCCGTAATATCGCTTTTATTCAGCGCGACTACGACCGGGATCCCCAGCTCCAGAAGCTGTGTTGTGAAAAACAGGCTCCGGCTTAAATTGGTCGCATCCACAATGTTGATCATGACATCCGGATTTTCGTTTTTTACATAACTGCTGGTAATGCTTTCCTCCGACGTAAAAGGAGACATGGAATAGGCTCCCGGCAAATCTACTGCGATCAGTTCCTCTGCGCCGTCATAATACCCTTTCCTGATCGGACTCTCTTTTTTCTCCACCGTTACCCCTGCCCAGTTTCCCACGCGTTCATTTCTTCCCGTGAGCGCATTGTACATGGTCGTTTTCCCACTATTGGGATTTCCCGTCAACGCAATTCTCATTTTCTGTCTCCTCCTTCGTACTTTAATTAGTATATACTAACCTATCATTAAAAAAATATGCGCTTCTGCACACACCTGCGCCGGACGCATCTGCCGTCAGGCAAGGATGCCGCCGCCCTTTTTAGATTGAAATTGCTTTTGCCAAATCCGTATCAATATTGTATCTGCCGTCCTTGATCGATACCACGCAGCCGCCCTTCCGATGTGCAATTACGGTAATCGGCTCTCCGCTGTAACACCCCAGGGAAAATAAAAACGAATTTAATTCCTCATCATCTGTTGTAATATCCATTACAATATATTCTTTGCCTTCTTTCGCCTCTGATACATTCATAACTCTCTCTCACCCTCCATTCCTTTTTACCTGTTTATCGGCTTTATGATTTTGCAAATAGATTTGTTTTGCTTACTTTAGTTAGTTTATGCTAATCTATTTGTTTTGTCAATCCCATTTCTGCGTTTTTTTATTCTGACGAGATGGCGCCCAATCCGTGTCTTACCTTTTCCTTTCTTTGCACGAAAAAAGCGATAATATAAATCATGAGAAATATCATAACTGTAAACGAACCTATTACCATATTCGTCGCCTTTTGTCAAGGCTCAACGAGATGAAACACACTTTGCGAGTTTCACTCGTTATCGCGGCAGTCGCCAATGTCACGTGCAAGCACGGGCTTTGGCTCGTTGCTTCGCGTAAAAAAACGAGCAGATGATATACACCTGCCCGTCCCGTTAATGGAATATTTGGATTAAGGGCATTGCCTGCTCCCACAAACAACCCTTGCCTTCCCACGGCTCATCCTATTTTATGTACTTTACAAATATTTTATTCTATCAAACCTTTCTTCCCAATCCATCGGCAAAATGCGAAGTTGATATACATCTATTTTCGATTTCAAAATACATTTCTTCAGCTTTTGTTTCATTTCCTCACTATCTTTGGAACTCATTACTTTTTTCAAAGCATAAAGTCTTGAAAAGAAATCCTCTCCACTCAGCAGTATATCAGGATCATCTTCTGCATCTGGCAGCACAATGGCTTCCTGCATCCCTACCAGTCTGGAATGGTGGGCACAAATATTTCTTAAGGTTCTCACACCATTCAGCCAAGTGTCCATCTGCATAGTTATCTTTTTGCCATATTTTCCCCTGCTATAACTATACAATAAAACTTCCTTACGTAAATCGCTTCTCAAATATTTATAAATATTCTCAATCGTACCAAATTCAAAATATGAAAATGCTGCCCAGCATGGAATATTCATTGTGGCTCTTTTTCCGCCATTTCTATATTCTTTTAACTCCGGATATTTTAAAACGTCTTAGTTTTTCTTCTTTATCCTGTATATCATGAAAGAAACTCCCAAAGAATTTTATGTTCTTTTTTCTGTAAAATCTAAAGCAGTCTTAAAAGCTGTATCAGATCATGCGGCTCTTCTTCATGTGATGTTGCTTGTCTGGTGTCAAAACGCTTGAAACCATAGTTTTCATAAAAGGAAAGCAGTTTTTCTTTATTATCTGCTTCCACAAATGCCACCATACCTCCAGCCTGATACTGTAAAAGCTGTGTCTGCCTGATAGCTGCTTCCAACAGTTCCTGTCCTGTTATCCGACCTTTTGCCCTATCACTAAATTTTTTCCCAAGTTGGGCAATCAGGTAAGCTGCCAAATTATAGGTCTGTTCATTTTTATCTATCTCGCTAAATCTTGCCAGCTTCCTCTTAACTGTATTACTAAATGGTTCTGCTTTTACAACAAGCGGCTTGATTGTAATAGAAAAATATCCCAACAACTCTGCATCTTCCAATGACAATACAATATATGTAACTGCTTGATGTTTTTTAGCAAACTCAATTGCCTGCTGTTAAAAAAAACGCTCAACATCCGGATTTAACGGACATGAAAACTCGGAAAGGAGCTGTACTAATGTGTCCTCTCCGAGCCTTTTGTCCTCATTTTCTAAATACTCACGAATGTTCAACACAATAAAATTATTTGCTGGTTGCATCCGCTTTCTTCCTTCTCTCCATGAATTTCAAAATATCTTCTGCACCTTGCAAGTAGGTAACATTGATTGGAACACGAGGTGTTCTGTCGTTGGCAGATGCTTCAATCGCATCGGCAAACATCTCCACCTGCTTCTGACCGGATATAATAAAATTCTTAGTGATACTTGAAGTTGCCATATAAACACCTCCTTTGCTAGTATGGCTTATCTTTCATTTCTTCATACTATCCTAACTGTATTGTAGTGTGATATGCCTGGTTTTGCAACCTATTTCTTTTTGAAAAAATTTTATAACCTTTTTTACATAGATACCTCCGTCCCTTTTGATTTCTGTGGCATCCTTTTTTCTATACCTCTACCCGCAGCTCTTATCTGTATCTCTGCAAGACGTTCTTTTAAAGATACCCTCTGCACTGACTTATCTTCTGTGGTTCGCTTTCATCAATTCCAACTTGCTTACCTGAATATTCAAATTCTTTAATATATGGATTCCCCGTTGAGCCTTGACCTCTGCATAGGAATTTTCTTCCTTTTTTGTTTCTGCTCTTAACGCTGTACTACTGTTCATCTTGTAAACCTCCTTATTTTAATTTTTTGCATATAAAAAGGACTAAGTCCCTTAAAGCCATAGCTTTTAGGATTTAGCCCTAATCGAGAGAATCTATCTTTTTCAGATATACAAAAGGGAGACATAAGCCTCCCTTTCGATTATTATATATAGATTTTGCAAATACTGTCTTTAAATCGGTTCGCCTTTGCATACTCAGAATGATGTTTCGCATATTCCTGTACATCTTTCCGAGCAACAACCAGCGTCGTGAAGCAGAAATACTTGCGCTTTTCTATTTTCCTGCATTGGCAATCGCTGCCTGCGCCGCCGCAAGCCTTGCGATCGGAACCCGAAACGGCGAGCAGGACACATAATCCAGCCCTACCTTATGGCAAAACTCCACAGAGGAAGGATCGCCGCCGTGTTCTCCGCAGATACCGAGCTTTAAACCCGGTTTTACGGCGCGCCCTTTCTTTGCCGCCATCTCCACAAGCTGCCCCACGCCGTTTTGGTCAAGCCTTGCAAACGGATCCGATTCATAAATCTTGCTCTTATAGTAGTCCACAAGGAACTTGCCTGCGTCGTCGCGGGAGAAACCGAACGTCATCTGGGTCAGATCGTTTGTCCCAAAGGAGAAAAATTCCGCTTCCTCCGCAATCTCATTGGCAAGCAGCGCCGCCCTCGGGATCTCGATCATCGTGCCGACGATATAGCGCAGGTCGGAGCCCTTTTCCGCTTTTACCTGCTCTGCCGTCTCCACGATCACATCCTTGACAAATTTCAGCTCCTTCTTATCGCCCACTAAGGGAACCATGATCTCCGGCACGATGTCGAAGCCCTTTTCCTGCTTTACCTCGATTGCCGCTTCGATCACCGCCCTCGTCTGCATCCGCGCGATCTCCGGATAGGTCACGGAAAGGCGGCAGCCCCTGTGCCCCATCATCGGATTGAACTCGTGCAGCTCCTCGCAGGTCGTGCGCACTTCCGCAGCCGAAAGCCCCATATCCTTTGCCAGCTCCTGAATATCCTTTTCTTCGGTCGGAACGAACTCATGCAGCGGCGGGTCGAGGAAGCGGATCGTGACGGGCCGTCCCTCCATGACCTCATAAATTCCCTTGAAATCACCCTTCTGGAACGGGATCAGCTCTTCCAGCGCCTTCTCCCTTTCCTCCACCGTCTTTGAAAGGATCATCCTGCGGATCTTCGGAATCCTGTCCGGCTCAAAAAACATATGCTCTGTCCGGCACAGCCCGATGCCCTCTGCCCCCAGACGGATCGCATTTGCCGCATCTGCGGGGGTATCCGCATTGGTGCGCACCTTCAGCGTACGGAACGAGTCCGCCCAGTCCATGATCCTGCCGAAATTGCCGCTGATGGACGCCTCCTGCGTCCGGATGTCCCCGTCATAGATCTTGCCGGTGGAGCCGTCCAGCGAGATATAATCCCCTTCATGATACGTCTTTCCGCCCAGCGTAAAAAATTTTGCCGCTTCGTTGATCACAATATCGCCGCAGCCCGAAATACACGCGGTTCCCATTCCTCTTGCAACGACCGCCGCGTGGGACGTCATTCCGCCGCGCACGGTCAGGATGCCCTCCGCCGCGTGCATGCCTTCAATATCCTCCGGGGACGTCTCAAGGCGCACCAGCACCACGCGCTCCCCTCTTTCATGTGCTTCCTTGGCTTCTTCCGCCGTAAAATAAACCTTGCCGGCAGCAGCACCCGGCGATGCGGGAAGCGCCTGCCCGATCACGGTCCCGTTCTTTAACGCATCCGGATCAAAGGTCGGATGAAGAAGCTGATCCAGCGATTTTGCCTCAATTCTGGATACCGCCTCCTGCGGCGTGATCATGCCCTCATCCACCAGATCGCAGGCGATCTGCAGGGCTGCCGGGGCGGTACGTTTGCCGTTTCTTGTCTGTAAAAAGAACAGCCTGCCGTTCTCAATCGTAAACTCCATATCCTGCATGTCGCGGTAATGCTGTTCCAGACGGTTCGCGATCTTTAAAAATTCCGCATAGCATTCGGGAAGCTCCTGCTCGAGACACGTGATCGGCTGCGGCGTCCGGATGCCTGCCACAACGTCCTCGCCCTGCGCATTGATCAGATATTCCCCGAAAATCCCCTTCGCACCGGTGGAAGGGTTGCGGGTAAAGGCAACGCCCGTGCCGGACGTATCGCCCATATTTCCAAATACCATCGACTGTACGTTGACAGCCGTCCCCCAATCGCCCGGAATGTCGTTCATGCGCCGGTAAACGATCGCCCTTTCGTTGTCCCACGAACGGAATACGGCTTTTACCGCCTCCATCAGCTGCACCCTCGGCTCCTGCGGGAATTCCTCTCCCATCCGCTCCTGATAGATCTTTTTGAAACGGACGATCACCTCTTTTAAATCCTCTGCCGTCAGCTCCGTATCAAAATGAACCCCTTTGCCTTCCTTGATCTCGTCCAGCACACGCTCAAACAGCGATTTGGGGATTTCCATTACCACATCCGAAAACATCTGGATAAAACGGCGGTAGGAATCATATGCAAATCTGGGATTGCCCGTGCGCTTTGCAAAGCCCTCCACAGAAATATCCGTCAGCCCGAGGTTCAGGATCGTGTCCATCATGCCCGGCATCGAAGCCCTCGCGCCGCTGCGGACGGAGACGAGCAGGGGATTTTCCACGTCGCCGAATTTCTTGCCCTGCTGCTCCTCCAAAATCGCCAGTGCGTCAAAAATCTGCCCCCGGATCTCTTCGGAAATCGTCTTTCCGTTATGATAATAATCGGTGCAGGCTTCTGTTGTCACGGTGAAGCCGGGAGGGATCGGAAGCCCTAAATTGGTCATCTCTGCCAGATTCGCTCCCTTTCCGCCCAGAAGGTTGCGCATATCTGCATTTCCTTCCCTGAATAAGTAAACCCATTTTGCCATGATAGGTTTCCCCCTTTGAATTTATTCGTACTTCCCCGCTGTCTGGCTCTCCTGTCTCGTACTTTTTATATTATAGCACAATCAAATGCACAATTCTTCCTAAAATTCAGCCAGTTCATTTGTGCATATTCACCACAATTCATCGAGCTGCTCCTTCAGTGCCTCCCGTTCTGTCCGGATCCTGTCGCGGTCCCCGTCTTTTAACGCCTCTTCAAAACGTTGAATCTGCCATTCCATTTTCCGGCGTTCCTCTCCTAAAAGCTCCTCGTATGCCCGTTCCGCCTGCAAAAGCACCAGCTTATTTTCCTCCCGGTCGCGGGGCTGGATCTTTAAATAGGAAAGCTCCTCCATCCGCGCAGCGATCTGCTCGTCTGTCAGCTCCGATTCCTCCCCTTTGATGATCGCCTTTTTTGTCTCCCCGGTGGAAACTACTGTAACCTCCACCTCTAAAATGGAATTGATGTCATAGGTATAGGTCACATCCACGCTCTCTTTTCCGGCGGGGCCTTTGGGCACTTCAAGCTCCAGCTCCCCCAGATACAGATTGTTTTCCGCAAAACGGCTTTCTCCCTGCAGCACCTTGATGCTAATCCTTTCCTGTCCGTCCCGCGCCGTATAAAACCGCTCCGTCCGGCTTGCCGGGATCACCGTGTTTCTCTCGATGATCGGGCAGAAATGCCCCGCCTCCTGCGCGCCGTTTCCGAGGCTTACGACCACATCCGTCCCAAGGGTAAAAGGGCAGACGTCTGTCAGGATCACTTCCTTTACCTCGCTTTTGCGCTCTTTCATGGCAGCCTGGACAGCCGCGCCCAGCGCCACCGCCTCGTCCGGGTTGATATTGGTATCCGGGAACTTGCGGAACAGCCGGATGATAAATTCCCTCACGATCTGCATCCGCGTCGCCCCGCCCACCAAAACGATCACGTCAATATCCGAAAGCTTCAGCCGCGCATCCGAAAGGCTGCGCTTGACGGGCTGGCGGATTTTTTCCAGAAGCGGCTCGCATGCCTGTGCATATTCCTGCCGGGTGATCTGCGCCGTCTGCGCTGCACCCTCTTCCCCGTCGCGGTGTATTTCCATCTCTACCGAGGAAGCGTCGTTAAACAGCCGCTTGCATCTCTCCGCCTCCCGGTAAAGGCGGGATCTCTCCTTTCCGGACAGATCGTTCCCGGTCAGGCTGCATTTTTTTAGGAACAGCTTTTCCAGCGTCTCCGTAAAATCCTCCCCGCCCAGATAATTGTCCCCCGCCACCGCGCGCACCTCAAGGATCGTACCGTACAGCTCCAAAATCGACACGTCAAACGTGCCGCCGCCGAGGTCAAACACGAGAAAACGGGTATTTTTCTGTTTTTCATACAGGCCGTAAGCCACCGCCGCCGCAGTCGGCTCGCTGATGATGCGTTCCACCTTAAGCCCCGCCAGCTCCCCGGCGCGCTTCGTCGCTTTTCTGCGCTTATCGTCAAAATATGCGGGGACGCTGATCACGGCTTCCGTGACCGGCTCCCCAAGATATGCTTCCGCATCCTCCTTTAAGGCGCGCAGCACAAAGGAAGAAAGCTCCTCCGCCTTGAATTTCTGCTTTCCGAGCCGAAATTCCCGGTCGCTTCCCATGCTCCGCTTAAATGCAGCCGCCACCGTATCCGGATACAGCATCCGGCGTTCCAGCGCGCTCTCCCCTACATATACCGTTCCCTCTTCGTCCACGCTTACCGCCGACGGCGTCAGCGGCTTTCCGAGACGGTTCGGGATGATCTGCGGCCCGTTCTGTGTAAAACACGCCGCAAGACTGTTCGTTGTTCCAAGATCGATCCCAATGATCATCTGATCACCTCATTTATTCTTATTTAAAAAGTGTACGCTTTCGCACCCGCCTGAGGCGGGCTTGCGTCAGCGTTTCTTTCCGAAAAACGGCCTCTTCCCCGTTTTTTTCAGACGCGCCAGCTTCATCCTGACGTCCATATCGCCCCTGCTTTCTTCCAGAATCCTTTCATACAGGGCAGCCGCCGTCTCTGTCTCCCCAAGGGCTTCCAACACCCCTGCTTCCAGCTCCATCGCGTCCGTACAGATTTTAAATTTGCAGCCCAGGCACAGCGGCAGCGCCTTCATCCGCCCTGCCAGCATACGCGCTTCTTCCGTTTCCCCTGCATAGAGCTTGAGCACGGCGATCTGATAAACATGCCACGGTCTGGATTTCATCGACTCCATATATTTTTCGATGCCGTATTTTTCTTCATAGTACGCCAGCGCCCGGAGGGCGTATTCTTTTGCCCGTTCCCGGTTCCCCAGATAGAACCAGATCCGCGCCGCCTTATAGCAGACGTCGTCGTAGCGGGAATCCTCTTTTGTCATGCCAGCCGCCGCAGAATCGATCAGCTTTGCCGCTTCTTTCAGCTCCCCGCTGTACCAGCGGATGTCCGCCAGCGCCTCCGCCACCTCGCTCACGGAAAATCCGGCAGCCCGGTAATAGCGCTTCACATATTTGACTGCTTCCTCGTACCGCTCCGTATGGAGATAAATATCTATGATCTTCTCCTCATAGTCCATACGCTCAAGCTCCCCACTTTTGTTCTGCACGCATTCCAGCGCTTCCTGCCACCTGCCGTTTAACAAAAGGGCGTTTACCATGTCGTCCAGATAAGCGGTCTGCATATTGATATAGCGCCTCCACAGCTCCTTAAGCGTCTCCAGCGCCTCGGGATAACAGTGCTTTGCAAGATATGCCTTTGCCAGCATCTGGTGATGGAACGGCGAAGGGTCGTTTTCTGACAGCTCCACCGCCTTTTTTGCCGTCTCCACCATCTTGTCAAAATATCCGGTCAGCCGCTGCATCCTCGAAAGATTGCTGTAGGCAAAGGGATTTTCCGGATCCTTTTCGACCGCCCTCTGGAATTCTGCCCTCGCGCTTTCGTAGCTTCCCATCAGTACATAAAAATGCCCCTTTTCCACAAAGCCCTGCGAAGCGTATCCGTATTCGATGATCAGGTTTGCATAATGGATTCCCGCCCGGAGCTTTTCCAGATCCTCGTCCTCTTCAAACTGCCGTTTCAGGCACTGCACGATGTACCAGCAGCTTCTGGGGTCGTTCTCGCGCATGTCCACCGCCTTCTGCAAAACGGGCAGCGCCTTTTCATACTTTCCCATCTCGTACAGGCATTCCCCAATATTTGCATAAAAATGCGGCGTTTCATCATAATCATTGCGGCACGCCTCATAAATGCCAAGCGCGCCCTCATAGTGCCCTTCATCCTTCAAAATGCCCGCCCGGATATAAAGATAGGAGGTGTTGCCCGGCTCAAGCTCCAGCGCCCTGCCGATCCATTCCTTCGCCTCGCCATACTTTTCCAGCCGCCACAGGCTGCGCGCCATTTCGCTCGAAAAATTTCCTTTTTCTTCCGGCTCCCATTCCTCTTCTTCCCATGTTAAAACGATTTCGGAAGCTTTTGCGATAACGTCCGAAAGCTCTGCCTTTGTCTCTGCGCTTCGGGCTGCCTGAAAAAATTCATACTGCCTTAACCGTCCCGTATCCACGCCATTTTCCCGGGCGTCCTTTAACAGCTCTGCAAGCGCTTCCTCCCGCTCTGTCTGAAACCAGACCTCCGCCGCGTTTTCCCACGTCCCGCTGTAGTTGGGAGCGATCCTTCGCAGCACGCCATGGCATCTGATTACCCCGGCTCCGTCGTAACGCTTTGCACTCGCCCTCTGATGCAGGATGAACGCCGGCGCAAACTCCGGATAATCCTTCTCCATCTCTTCCATCAGCGCGATGCACTCCTCATAGTGCCCCCACTGGAACAAAAACTGCCCCTTCGTATACTTGAATCCCTCCTGATCCTCCACGCGCTGCGCTTCCCCGATCTCCCGGAGCGCCTCTTCAAAATCCCTGTCCCGTTCCGCGCCTTCCTTCTGCTCTGCGCGCTCCGCAAAAATCTGCGCCAGCATGGAATGGGCGGTGCAGATCCGCTCCTTTTCCGAACGCTGCTCCTCCGTCAAATCCGGAGCCGTCAGATCAACGCCCTCCAGACCTTTTCGCAAAAGCTCCTCCCATCTGCGAAGAAGCGTCTCCGCTTCTTCATAGCGTTCCGCGTAAAAATACGCTTTTCCCATCAGGTTGCAGTAATCCTTTTCTTCTTCCGGGGCAGGCGCAAGCGCCTCCATCATCGCGATCGTCTCTTTTCCGCGGTCGGTCTGGAGCAGGCACCATCCAAGCTCCATGCGCGCCTTAAAATCGTCCGGATCCTCCTCCAGCCGTCCCCGCAGCTTCTTTTCCAGCTGCGCGTTTACCCGGTCTGCCAGCTGTTCGCCCTCTTCGCCGATCGGATAAGACAAAAGCGTGTTCACGCAGCGCTTCGCCTTTTCCGGCTCATCCTGATCCGCGTAAATCTCCGCCAGCCTGAAATTCGCCATATAGTGCCGCGGGCTGTCCTCCTTTAACGTCTCATAAAGCGCTGCTGCCCGCTCCCTTTCCCCGGCTTCCCAGAAAAATTCCGCACACTGGTACAATACGTTCTGGGCGCGGCAGAAAGGACCTTTCAAAAGCCCCTCCACGATCTGCCTTCCCTCGCCCTCCCGCTTTCTACGCAGGCACAGCCTCGCCCGGTTCATCTCCATATCCGGATGGCTGATTCCCGTTTCCCGGGCAAGGATCAGCGTTTTTTCCAGCGCCGCATCCTCTTTCTTCGCTTCCTGGCCGTTCGCCTGGGAAAACAGCATCAGAAACTGATCCACATCCGCATCATCCGGCCCGGTCAGCTGTTCAAAGGGAAAATCCTCCCCCTGCGCCGCCTTGCGCGCTATGTAGTCCACAAAATCCCGCGGGAATTTTTCGCAAAGCTCCTCCCGCCCCTCCCGGATCCTGAGCCGCTCGTCCAGCACCTTCCAGACGCCGGTGGGAAAATAATAATGCTGCATCAAAAAGACGAGCAGCTTTTCCCGGCAGTTTTCCTCTTCCTCCAGATCCAGAAACGCTTCGTCAAAAAACAGCTCCCGCCACGCCTCTGCATCCTGTCTGCCCTCCATCGACGCATAAAGCCGCGCCGCTTTTTTCACAAACTGCCCCGAAGGCGTTTCATCCTCTTCCGCCTCTGCTTCCTCTTCCACAGCGCGCGCATAGGCGATTGCTTCTTCATAGGCGGTACGCAGCCGCCGGAAGCCTTCCGGGTCATCCTCCGGGTTAAATTCCGGCAGCCTGTCATAATATGCCTGCCGGATCGCATTCTCATCCTTTGTCTGCCCGATGCCAAGCAGAGCAAAGCTTCTCTTTTCATCCATATCGCTGCCCTCTTTTTAAACAAACAGGGCAGAATGTCTCCACTCCGCCCTGTTTTCAGATGTTAAAATGCAACTGTTTTACCCCGATTGCATTAAAATTCAAATTTATCCGCAAAATATGCGTCCAGATCTGCGATCGCCACGCGCTCCTGCTCCATGGAGTCACGGAAACGCACGGTTACGCAGCCGTCTGTCTCGGAATCAAAATCATATGTAACGCAGAAAGGCGTCCCGATCTCGTCCTGACGGCGATAACGCTTGCCGATGTTTCCTCTGTCGTCAAATTCGCAGTTATATTTTTTGCAAAGCTGCGCATAGATCTTCTCCGCGCCCTCGTTGAGCTTCTTGGAAAGCGGAAGCACGCCGATCTTGACCGGAGCCAGCGCAGGATGGAAATGAAGCACGGTGCGCACGTCGCCGCCCTCCAGCTCTTCCTCATCGTATGCCGCGCACAAAAATGCCAGCACTACGCGGTCTGCACCCAGAGAAGGCTCTACCACATAAGGAACATACTTCACATTCTTCGTATCGTCAAAGTAAGTCAGATCCTGACCGGAAACCTCCGCATGACGGGACAGGTCGTAATCGGTACGGTCCGCAATGCCCCACAGCTCGCCCCAGCCAAACGGGAATAAGAATTCAATATCCGTCGTCGCTTTGGAGTAGAAAGAAAGCTCCTCTTTCTCATGATCCCTTACGCGCATCTCCTCCGGCTTGATGCCAAGCGTCTGCAGCCAGTCGATACAAAACTGCTTCCAGTATGCAAACCACTCCAGATCCGTGTCGGGCTCACAGAAAAATTCCAGCTCCATCTGCTCAAATTCCCTTGTGCGGAAGGTAAAGTTGCCGGGCGTAATCTCGTTTCTGAAGGATTTGCCGATCTGACCGATACCGAAGGGGATTTTCTTTCTGGAAGTACGCTGTACGTTTTTGAAGTTTACAAAAATACCCTGTGCTGTCTCGGGACGCAGATAAACGGTGTTTTTTGCATCCTCCGTTACGCCCTGGAACGTCTTGAACATCAGGTTGAACTGACGGATGTCCGTGAAATTGTGCTTGCCGCAGGTCGGGCAGGGAACCTGATGCTCCTTGATAAAGTCCATCATCTCTTCCTGACTCCACGCGTCTACGGAACCGCCCAGGTCGATGTTGTTTTCCGCCGCAAAATCCTCGATGATCTTATCTGCGCGGAAACGCTCGTGACATTCCTTACAATCCATCAGCGGATCGGAAAAGCCGCCCAGATGGCCGGATGCCACCCATGTCTGGGGATTCATCAGGATCGCACAGTCAACGCCTACGTTATACGGATTCTCCTGAATGAATTTGCGCCACCACGCGCGCTTTACATTGTTTTTTAACTCAACGCCCAGATTGCCGTAATCCCATGTATTTGCCAGGCCGCCGTAAATTTCGGAGCCGGGATATACGAAGCCTCTCGCCTTTGCAAGCGATACAATTTTCTCCATTGACTTTTCCATTTCTTATCTCCTTTGATTTAAAATATGCCCCCGTATCCCGCTTAATCAAACAGGATATAGGTAAGCGAATTCTCGTCTGTCACGGAAGCGGTATCCGCTTTACTGCCGGGGACTGCGTCTTCTGAAAGGTAGCGGATCTTTCCCCATACGGTCACATCCACCGCCTCGCGCACGATCGCAATCTTCTTTTCTCCCATGCTAAGCAGCTCGTCCTTTCCGATCGGCGCCTCCCCCTCCTTTACAGGAAAAAGCGTTACGTTCAGGTCGTAGCCTGCCTTAAAGGCGTCCTTGACCGTGCCTGCAAACAGCGCCTGCCTGTTAAAATCCGAATAGGACTGCGTGCTGTCGTATGTCATGACGACCGTTGCCGTGCCCTCTGACACCTCTGCGCTCTCCATCTTTACCGCTTCTTTGCCTGCCGTCTCATTATAAGTATCGCACGCCTGCCCGATGGCATTTTTCAATTCTTCAATATCATAATAGCTTTCCGCAAAATCCTCCACGATCGTATGCACGACGCTGCCGTTTTTTTTCAGTTCGATCAAAGTCCTGTCCGCCGTGTCCTGACTGTCCGTGCAGCCCGTAAGAAACGCTGCAAAGCACAGTACCGCGAGGATATGCGCCATAAATTTCCGCATGAATCTCTGCTCCCCTCTGTCGGTTATCACTCCGCTTATTATATATAATCCGACCCGCTTTTTCAACCATTTTATAAAGTTTGCAGGATCTCAAGCGTTTTAAACTCCCCGGGCAGGCACTGCGCCCGGTATTTCTTCGCAATGCAGATCAGCTCCTCCAGCGCCTTGTCGGCAAGCGTAAACGTATACAGCTTCTCCACCGGCGTGCGCACGATAAAATCCACCGCATAGACCGCCGCCGGCAGCCAGTCCGTCCCCGGCAGCCCCGGAAATTCGCCGCACATCACGATGAGCTTGATCTCAAATACCGCCCGCACCAGCTTTCTTGGCAGGCTTTTGACCGTCAGCGCCCGCAGAGACTGATACAGGAGCTTTAAGATCTCCCGCTCGTCATTATTTTCCCTTGTGCAGTAATCGCACAGTTCCAGAAAATACATCCCGTAATAAGCGCCTTCAAAATCCTGCCTCAGCTCTTCAAAATAGCTGTCCGCCATTATCTCGCATACGCTGTAGGAGCTTCTGCCCTCATACAGCTCGAAGGTCCCGAAGGTAAACGGGCCGGTCGAAGCCAGAAGCGCGCTGGTCGGCTTTCTGGCTCCCCGCGCAAATGCTGAAATTTTTCCCCGTTCCCTTGTCAGCAGCACCACTCTTCTGTCATATTCCCCGATGGGTTCCGCCTTCAGAACGATCCCCAGCACCCGCAGCCGTTCCATCTTTTCTCCCGTCCTCCTGCCGCCCTTCCCGCCACGAAGCGGAATAAGAAGCGCTTTCATGCTGCCGCACGTTTCCCGCCGCAGCCGTTTCCTGCCTTGCATCCGCCCGGTAATGCAGATAATCCTCCACCTTCCCGGTCCTTAAAAAACGGTTCCAGTAATCTGTCTGTTTCATTCCAAAGCCTCCCGACATTTCCGGACGCCCGCGCTTTTGCGGAAGCGTCTGTCTTTAGGGTTTGCTTTCCGGAGCCGTCTTATTCGGTCAGTTTCCCATTTTGGTGTCCGCCGGGTTGTAGCCGAAATTTTTCAAAAGAAAATCGCTGTCCCGCCAGTCCTTTTTGACCTTGACCCAGAGCTGCAGGTTGACCCTGCTCTCCAGCATGTCCTCAATATCCCGCCGTGCCTGGGAGCCGATCTTTTTTAACATGCTTCCCTGCTTCCCGATGATGATGCCCTTGTGGGAATCCCGCTCGCAGATGATCGTCGCGTCGATATTGACGATATGATCCTTAAATTCCATGCGTTCGATCGCCACCGCGACCCCGTGGGGAATTTCTTCTTCCAAACAGCGCAGCGCCTTTTCCCGGATCATTTCCGCCACGATCTGACGCTGGGGCTGATCCGTTACCGTATCCTCGTCGTAAAAAGGGTTCCCGTACGGCAGATATTTGTAAATGAAATCCAGCAGCGTATCCGTATTGTTGCTGCGAAGCGCCGACACGGGCACAATCTGTGCAAAATCCATCTCCTTGCGGTAGGTTTCCATCGCATCTGCCACCGCCTGCTTCGGCACGGTGTCGATCTTATTGACCACAAGGATCACCGGTAGCTTGCAGCGCTTTAACAGCTCCAGAATATGCCGCTCCCCCGCCCCGATATAGGTCGTGGGCTCTACCAGCCACAAAATAACGTCCACGTCCCGGAACGTATTTTCTGCCACCTTTACCATATAATCGCCAAGCTTGCTCTTCGCCTTATGGATGCCCGGCGTGTCCAGAAATACCACCTGTCCCCTGCCGTCCGTATAAACGGTCTGGATCCGGTTTCTTGTCGTCTGGGGCTTATTGGATGTGATCGCGATCTTCTGCCCGATCAGATGGTTCATCAGCGTGGATTTTCCTACGTTCGGACGTCCCACAAGGGCGGCAAAGCCCGCTTTTTTCTGTTTGTTCTGCGTCATGTATCTTTTTCTTTTCCTTTCTGCTTTTCTCCGACCGCAGGATCAAGCGCCGAAGCAGCACAATAACTGCTGTGATGATAAGTCCGGCAGGCACAAGGATCGGCAGTGCGATCACAAACTCAATCCCGAAATTTTTAAAAAATCTGCCAACCCGATCCATATTTTCCAGAAATCCTTCCGTGATCCGGTCCCACGCCCCTTTTTCCTCATAAGGTTCATAGTAAACCGTTTCCGAAACGGAAATCCGCACGGTGCTGTAATCAATCTGATTGTCATAAGTCCGCAGCTGGCTTTCCATACTCTCGATCTGGTAACGCACATCCGTCAGCTGCTGGTTGATCGCGATAATTTCCTCGATTGTCCCTGACTGCTCCAGCATGGAAATCAGGCTTTCCTGTTCTGCCAGAAGCGCCTTTTTATGGCTCTCCAGATCCACATATTCCAGCGTCACATCGCGCACATTTTCGCTTTTAGACGTTACATTCGCCTTTGCTGACACGCCGTCCACAAATTCATCCAACCGTCCAGACGGGATCCGCGCCATAATATCTGCGCTGCGCGAGCGGTAATCAGACGTATAGCTGCCGTTGTAAATATTGCTCTGTTCTATGTAGCCGCCATACGCTGCTGTCCTGTCGGCAACCATCGCAACAAATGCGTCGAACTCTGTAGTCTCCACGCTCATATCCACATCCCGGATCAGCTTTCTTTCCTGCTGCGCTGTTATCCCGCTGCTTTGCTGTTCCAGACCTCCGTCCGCCTCCAAAGCGCTGTCCGCCGCTGCTTCCCCAACCTCATAAAAACCGTTTTCTGCCTCTGCGGGCACTGCCGCCTCTGCGTAGCTGTCCCCGGCATACTCATTTTTCGGAGAAGAAGCGCCGCAGCCGCCTAAAAGCAGCGCAAACGCGATCAGATAACCAAGCGCCTGTTTTCCCTTTTTCATCTGGAAACCTCCACGAGCTTACCGCTCAACCCTGATACAGCTGTTCCAATGTGAAAAATCTTTCCTTCTCTTCTTCGATCTTTTTCTCGTTTCCGACCACGCAGAAGCAGTCGTCTGCCAGAAACGCCCGGATATATGCCGCCAGCGCGCGGATGTCCTCCGGCTCTGCGTCCAGCACCTCGTCCCGCTCTTTCTGCAGCTGCTCCTCCGTTTGGTTTGTCAGATAAATACTCAGGGAGCGGAGTCCCTTCGCCGCCGGATTCATAGGCGTATCCATCTCGCTGACCGTGCCGATCACCGCCTGCGTCATGGCGCGCTCATCGTCCGCAAACCGCTCCACCCAGTCTGCCGCCGCCTCATATGCCTCAACCGTCTTTGCCAGATTCGGGTCGCGGTAGGATACAAACCATGCGTCGCCGCTCTTGCCAAAGCTGCACATGCAGCCGTATGCGCCGCCCTTGACACGCACCTGATTCCACAGATAATCGTTGCTTAAAATCCCCTTCAGGATCCGCAGCGCGCCGGTATAGGGCAGCCCGCGCTTTAAAAAGTTGCCCGCGCGGCACACATACTGCACCTGGGACGCCGATAAAAAGCCTTCGTTCCTGCGCACAGGCTCGATATGATACGGCATACCTGCCGCCTCTTTTGCCGGCAGCTTCCCGATCAGCCCGTCTGCCAGCGCGCTGAACTGCTCATAAACAGCTTCATCCTGCGAAATAAAGTCCAGCAAAAGGTTTTCCCTGCAGAAGATCTGCCGGGAAAGTGCCGCCAGCTTTTTCGCCGTCTTTGCGCCCTCGTTCTCCCAGTCTTTGCAGATTTTTTCCAGCAGGCGGTAAAAATCCATGCCGCTTAACACTTCCTGGATCGCCGCATTTTCCGAAAAATAGGATACCGCCCTGCCGCCGGCAACCACATGCCCAGCCGACATCATGGACGACTGCAGGCGGGATTTTAATTCTGCAAGGATCTCATAGAGCCTCTTTGTATCGGAATAATCCGACCGCAATACCATTTCCTCCGTCAGCGCCATCGCATCCGCAAGGTTTTTATCAAATGCCTTGCCCTTGACCTCAAAGGTGATCCGTCTGCGGGATAAGTCTTTTGCATCCGGATACAGGTTCGTCACGGGAACAATGCCTCCCGTCAAAAGATCCGTCTGTGTAAACAGCTCCTGATAGCTGTATTTTTCCGTATCCACCAGACCAAACGCCGCCTTTAAAATGCCGATATAGGGAAACAGCTCTGCCGAAACGTCCGTCACATCAAACAAAAGCCGGAAATAACCGATGCCGTTTGTGGGGATCGGATGATAGATCAGCTTTGTATCGCCCACCCTGCGCTCTTCCAGAATCACCGGCTCCACCTTCCTGCGGATGTCCTCTCTGGACAAAAGCGGGATCTTAGCCAGATCCTCCGGACGGTCGGGTTCTTCCTGAAACGCCTGCAGGTTCTTCGTCTGCTCCACGATGCTTTCCAGCTCTTTTTCCGGGAGGGATTCCTTATATGCCGCCAGACGCTCTGCCAGCTCTGCGTCCTTCTTTGCCGTCAGCCCTCTCTCGGGGGCAAGAACGAGAACGCTCCTGTGCGGATTGTGCAGCAGTTTTTCCGAGATCAGCTTTTCAAAATAGCGGGTATCTATCTTTTCGCGCAGCGCTGCATACGTGTCCCCCGCCTCGATATGGATAAACGGCTTTGTCTCGTCATAAAGCCAGCTGTCCATTACCTGCAGCCCATACATCAGCCCCGCCGGATAAATGCCGAAATCCGCTTCCCGGTATTTAAACTCATAATAATTAAGCCCCGCCAGCAGACGTTTTTTATCCAGGCCGCCTTCGGACAGCTTTGCAAGCGTCTCTTCGATCACACGGAGAAACTCCTCCTTCTGGGATTCCTCCGCCCCCTTTGCCACGATGGAAAAATAAGGCTGGCGCGTCCCGTTGTCATAATCGCTGTATACGTCCTCACCGATGCCGGCATCCAGAAGCGCCTGCTTTAAAGGCGCCCCCTGTGAAGAACAAAGGGCGTAGTCCAGAATCTGGAACGCGATATATTCTTCCCTGTCAAGCACGTCTCCCGCCGCAATGCTGCAGGTCAGGTAAGTATTGTGCTCTACCGGCTCGCTTTCCGTGATGGAATAAGTCTTTCTTGCCTCCCGTGGCTCAGAAAATGGCTTCTGCACGCCGATCTCAACATCTGCCTCGATCCTGTCGAAATGGGAAAGATAATGTTCATCCATCCATGTCAGGCGTTCTGCCATATCCATGTTGCCGTACAGATAGATGTAGCTGTTTGCGGGATGATAATATTTGCCGTGGAACGCCAAAAACTGTTCGTAGGTCAAATCCGGGATCGCATCCGGGTCTCCGCCGGATTCGTTGGCATAAACGGTATCCGGGAACAGCCCTCTTACGATCTCGCGGTCCAGCACATCGTCCGGGGAAGAAAACGCCCCCTTCATCTCATTATATACGACGCCATTGATCTTTAACTCGTCGCTCTTGTCCTCCATCTCATAATGCCAGCCCTCCTGATAAAAGATCCGGGGCTCCCTGTAAATGGCAGGATAAAAAACGGCGTCCATATATACGTGCATCAGATTCGCAAAATCCTTGTCGTTGCAGCTTGCCACCGGATACAGCGTTTTATCCGGATAGGTCATCGCATTTAAAAAGGTATTCATCGAGCCCTTTACCAGCTCGATAAACGGATCCTTTACCGGAAAATCCTTCGAGCCTTCCAGCACGGAGTGCTCCAGAATATGCGCCACGCCCGTGCTGTCTGCCGGAGGCGTCTTAAAGCCGATATAAAACACCTTGTTTTCGTCGTCGTTTGCAAGCAGCGCCACCCGTGCGCCGCTTTTTTTATGGCGCAGAAGATAACCTTTTGAGCCAAGATCTGTGATATTGTCTTTCTTTATGATCTCATAAGCGGATAAATCCTCAATCTTCATCGTTTCCTCACAATCTGCCGCATAGGCGGCATCTGGTTTCTGACGGAATCACACCGCAAAGGACAGCAGGGAAAGCTTTCCCAGATGCAGCTCCTCCACCACGATCTGATCCATTTTCCCATGCAGCTCCCCATTATGGATGATGTCCGTTATTTTATACTCGCGGCTCTCGTAGCGCCCCTTTTCCTCCGACCACACGCTCATCTTAAAGGACGCCTTCAGCTCCTTTAACGTCTGGTAAGACAAATCTTCTTCCTTCATAAAAAAGATGTGGTTTTCCATTGTCGTTTCCGGAGAAACCTCTTTCAAAAAATAGTGGCGCACGATCGCCTTCCACTTAAACGGCATCTCGTCTCCGGACACCATTTCCCCGTAAGTATAGCGCGCCCCGATATAAATATTCCCGAAATCCTGAAGCACATATTTAAAATCATTGTTCTGCGCCATCGTCGTCTCCCCACCGTATTGTCAGTTGCCCGGCTCCAGATACTCGATATTGTCCGCCGTGATCCGGACTGCCTCCCGGATCTCCTCTTCGGACATGCCCGTTTCTTCTGAAAGCTCTGCCGCCGTCACCTTGCGTCCCAGCTCCTCTGCCAGCTCTTTTGCCTTATCCAGCACTTCGTTCGCCTCTTTTGCAAGCTTCTCGCCGGTCTGCTTTTCTTCCGTATTGTCCGAAATGCAGTTTTCCATTGCTTCCATAATCATACTTGCGATCGAACCCTCCGCGCCCTCTATGCCGTTTTCACAGTCCAGCATCTCCACCGCCATCATCAGCGCCACATTGCCTTCCCCGATCAGATCTTCCAGATAAATGCCCTGTCCGGCATAGAGCTTGGCGATCTCCGCCACCTGCGGCAAAAAGATCTCCACAAGGCGCTGCTTTGCGTCCGGGTCGCCTGCCATCGCAGATAAAATCACCGCTTCCCTTACGCCCTCCGTCACGTCCGCCCGCTCCTGCACTTCCTTTAAATAGGCGTCCAGATAGTCGATCTCTTCCCGCGTCATGTAATCGAAGGGATCGGCAGGCTCCCCGATTCCGATTTTTTTCTGTTTAAAATATTCATGCACGAGCGCCAGCTGTTCTTCTTTAAAATCCAGCCCCGTCTTTTCAAACGTCTCCCGGATCTGATCCTCGGACAGCACATTGCCCTGCTCCTTTGCCAGCGCCGTCAGTCCTTCCAGCGCGGCGGCAAATCTCTGTTCTTCCCTCATAAAAATCTCCATTCTGATTATTTCACATGCTCGTGTGTAAACAGATGATACTGGCAATATTCATAATTGCCGTTGCACTTTGAGCAGAAGCGGAATTCCAGATCGTCGCCATCTAACTCCGTCCTGCCGCAGATCGCGCATTTGTGCTTCGTCACGCCTCTGGAAGCGTTGTCCGCTGCGCGCATCTTCTGCCGAAATTCCCGCTGCCGCTTCATCTGTTTGGGCGACATCTGCATCTTCCCCTTGGTGCTGATAAAATATACGAGGAAATTAAGCAGGGAGAAGCCCACCACGATCCATGTGGCAATACCGCCCTGAATACAGTTTACCACAAGGATCACGCCGTATACGATGCCCAGCCATTTTACCTTGATCGGGAAAATGAACATTAAAAGCACCTGTACGTCCGGGATCGCCGCCGCACACGCCAAAAAGATCGACATATTGATGTAATAAGTGGAAAATTGCCCGAAGTAAATCAGGCTTCCGCTCTCCATCAGACCGTACATGCCCGCATAGCCGGTCGGAACCGCTCCCTTTAACATGCAGTATCCCCACAACACAAAGGCTCCCAGTATCGTAAATAAAAATCCCGAAAAAAGATACACGTTATACCGGTACGTTCCCCAGATCCGCTCCAGCAGGTTTCCAAGCGAATAATACAGATACAATGTGATCAGCACGAAAAAGAGATTCGAGCTGTCCGGCGGAATCAAAATCCATGTCACCAGACGCCAGATCTGCCCTTTCATGATCAGAAACGGATCCAGCATCAGATACTGATAGATCGCCGGCATCGTAAATTCCAGCAGATAACCGATCCCATAACAGATGATCAGATACAACGTCAGATTCGGGATCGCATATCTCTCAAGCTTTTCCCTCAAACGGTTGCGTTTGTTCATAGCCTACAATTCCTTCCTTCTGCAATTTTGGCGCGCCCTGTCCAGCCGCCTCCTGTCCCGCACTTTAGAGCGATGCGCTTTAGCGCAATGCGCCCCGGTGCGCTGCACTCTGATCGTGCGTTTCTGTTTTATGATAACATTCCCGCCGCAAAAAGGCAACGATAGCGCCTGATTTTATATTAGTTTAAGATTTTTAAGAAGGTGGTTTACATATCTTTAAACCTTTATTCCAATCACTGCCGCGTATCCCTTGAAGAACTTTATGAGAGAGCAATGTCCAAATCTCTCGGAAAGCGTTCTTCCGGTGGCTTATAATCCTGGTACTGTTTCTTTAATTCCTTTTGCAACAGTGTACAAAGGGAACATGATAAAAAACTTAATAATGGACTGCCGATCTTACACATGATACCGCCCTACCGAGACTATGGGCGGTATTTTTGTATTCAGGCAGGGAAAGGAGGAACCATGCGACCGGGTCTGATAAAATATCAGGCCCATTTTTTATACCCAAAACAGGAGGTACTTTGTACATGGCAGATGATAAGAACATAAAAGCCCCGGATATTCCGGCAGCAGATACCGGGCCGGGAACCGGGCAGCCGCAGGCTTCCAAAGCCGGACCGGAGAAACAGGAGCCAAAGGCCGCACCACTCCCGGATGCAGACAAGAAACTGGAACCAGAAGCGGCTTCCCCTAATGTATCTGTTTATAACTTCTCTGAAATTATGAAAGGGAAAAAGGCGGAGGAACGGGCGGCTCATACCCCGGAAAAATCCAGCCCGGCACCATTAGAGAAAGGAACGGTTAAGGAAACAGAAAAAGCGGCGGCTCCCGGGAAATCTGAGAAAGCCCCCACGAAAGAAGTTCCAAAGGCTGACATTCCCGGCAAGGCTGAAAAAACAGCCGGAAAGCAGGAACCGCCCAAACGCCGGGGCCGTCCTCCAAAGGAAAGAGCTTCTAAGGAAACGGCTCCGAAAAAGGAACCCGTTCAGAAAACCGGGAAAGCTCCCGCCCCGAAGAAAGCAGAAAAAGAATCCGAAGTGAAAAAGGAACCGCCGAAAAAAGAGGTTTCTAAGGGATCTGTTTCTGCCGCACCCCCGGAAAAAACAGCCGGAAAGGCACCGGAAAATCCCAAAGGGGCACCCCGCCGGGGAAAGGAACAGATCGTCTATATCAAGCTGGACGACCTCCACGCCTTCAAAAACCATCCCTTTGAGGTAAGGGATGATGAAGAAATGCGGGCTATGGTTTCCAGCGTCAAGGACAAGGGCGTTACCCAGCCTGCTATCGTGCGTCCCCGGGAGGATGGCGGCTATGAGATTGTTTCCGGCCACCGCCGCCAGAAAGCCAGTGAACTTGCCGGATATGCAGATATGCCTTGTATCGTCCGTAACCTGACGGATGATGAAGCCATTACCCAGATGGTGGAGGACAACTTAAACCAGCGGGAAGAAATCCTCCCCAGTGAGCGGGCAAAGGCATTGAAAATGCAGCTTGAGGCAATCAAACACCAGGGCTCCCGCACTTCGGGCCAGATTGACCCGAAGGACGCTGGGAAACGCTCCAACGAGATTGTGGCCGAGCGGAACAAGATGGCAGTCAAACAGGTTCAGCGGTATATCCGGCTCAATGAGCTGGTGCCGGACCTGATGAAGCTGATGGACGAGAAAAAGCTGGGATTTACCACAGCGGTAGAGCTTTCCTATATCAGCAGGAAGAACCAGAATTATATTGCGGTAGCCGTAGACAGCCAGCAGTCCTCCCCGTCGCAGGCACAGGCCAAACGCATGAGGGAGCTGGACGAAAAGAAGCTGTTAAACGGCGACGTGATCGACGGCATTATGATGGAGGATAAAAAGGAGGTACTATTCCTAAAATTAAAAGAAAATAAATAGATTTTTTTAAGACTGTATGATAAAATGTGATAACAAGCAAATCGACAAATATAGATTGGATAAAGGAAAAGAATGCTATGAAAAAAGTAATTTACTTGTTCGTGTTATGCATGGTGTTGGGGTTAGCTGGATGTGGACAATCTCAGGAAAATAAAGAACCAGTATCTGAAAATGCTTCAGTACAAACAGAAAATAAAGAACCATCATCTGAAAATACTTCAGCACAAATAGAAAATAAAGAACCAGCGTCTGAAAGTACTTCAGCACAAGCAGAAGATAAAAATGTTAGTGATACAGTGTCAAACGAGCATTTAACCAATAATGATACTGCGAATTTTCAAATGCCAGAAGAAGGCTATTATAGTAATGATTATGATGAAATTCTAAGAATTAAAAAGGAAGATGACGGAACATATAATATCATTGAGTACAGTATTACCCATTTACTTTATGTTGAAAATGCGACTGGAATTTATAATTCTGAGACGGGAATTCTTGAGTTTAGCGGTAAAGACGACAGCGGAAATGATATAAAAGCAGAAATTGAAAATAAGGGGGATTATCTGGAAGTCACTGTAACTCAAAGCAGCCATGAAGATATTATCGGAACGAAGCAGGAATTTTTTCAAGCAAACGAGTAAGAACAAATAGGCTACAAATTTACTTTTAACACATCGAATCAACTTGACCAGAATTTATAACTAAATACTCGTCACATCGTAGTGACGCATGAAGCAGTAAATCCAAAAAAGATTTGCTGCTTTTTTTGCGCCCATTTTTGGCAAATTTCCAAATGTTCCGTATTAGACAGTGAAGCTAAAAAAGATTGCCGTTTTTTTCATACAGCGGGCAAAACACAGCTTCCGAAACGCCTTATTGTCGGGAAAGACCGAACCGCCGGAAAAGTTCTTGCCGGAAAGTCCGTCTATTCTGCTCTTTTGTGGTTTGTAGGGAGTAAGGGGGAGAATGCCAGCCCGCAGCCTTTTATGAAAAAAGCTGGTTATAGATTTCCCGAAAAAGTGGCAGTAGGAAGTGAACGGCAGTTTGGCAGTTTCTTAGAGCAAGATTCTACCGCAATACCAAAATTCGCTTTTCGCTCATTTTGCCCATGCGGGAATCTTGTTGGGGAGTGCCTTCCCCAAACCCTGCTTATCCCCTGCGGGGGAACAAAAACAGCGTGAAGCTACCTAAAATATTTTGCAAATATTTCAATACCCCCACCCTGTTTTTGCCGATTTTTGAACTGAAATATGAGGGGATATTTTTTCAAATTCTTTCAAAAACAGTTCCGCTTCACACCCTGTTTTTCTCCTATTAGTGAGAGGACACCACGCACAGAAAGGAGGTCAACCACCTATGAAACGATACAACACACTGTACCAAAGCCGACAGTGAAGCCTATGTGCTTCTGATGAAGTCCTGCGGCGGGGATGCCGCCCGGGTGCTGAAAGAATATGCTTACTTCTCCCCGGAACTGAAAGGCATTTTAGAAAAAGCAGCTCTCATGCAGGCTGACCGGAACCGGACCGCCGGACTGTTTACAGAACCTGTCACTTCTCCCTGGAGCGAGGTGCAGAGCTGTGAAACCCTTTGTCCCGGTGTGTTCCTTGTTTCCACCGCCAGCCATGGAGGAACCATGGTGGCAGACGAAGCCGCCGCTATCTTATCCCCGGCGGCAAAAAAATGCGGTTTTAAGGACAAGGGGTATCTTTGTTATGAGGAGGACGCACAGGAAAGCGTGGTACTCCGGGAACTGCTGGATAAAAAGCTGTGGCATATCCCGGAGCGGATCAAGGACAGGGAGAAATTCGAGGAAACCATCAACCAGTCCATCCGCCGCTACAACCCGGACTACTGGCGGGCAAGACAGAGCGGGCTGGAACACGCAAAGGTGATCCGCAGACAGTCCCCTCCCAAAGAAGCTGTCCGGTAACACATGGCTTCGGGCCACCATGCCCCGAAGTGCAAAGGAGGTGTGAATCAATGGCCTATGTGCCAGTACCAAAAGACTTATAAATAAGTGCAGACATCATATCAAACACATTAAAACGGAAGTTTGTTGCCGTC
>ERZ894183.62-NODE-62-length-89518-cov-10.613293_pt1 | contig 89518 bp, 87 predicted proteins | sample MGYA00380279_ERZ894183 | MGnify/ENA primary metagenome ERZ894183 (study PRJEB32331, sample SAMN06328422) | human gut metagenome | biome: human gut microbiome; feature: stool | host: Homo sapiens | collected 2013-06-26 ... | reverse complement strand
AGTGCGCATCCTCGCGGAGCGTTTTTTACTTTACAGGAAAGCAATTTCCTGTAAAGTAAAAAAACGCCATACAACCACTATCATAGTGATCGTATGGCGAAAAATGGTTACACCAGAAAAATCCATACAGGTTTTAGCTTCCCTAACATAACAGAATCTGTCTTATCTGTCAAGTTCCTCCCCTTCCAGCTTATGGATCAGTTCCTCTTTGGAAATATCACCGCGTATCCTTTTAACCAGAAGCCTTACGTCTTCTACCAGAATACTCAGGTAACGGAAGAAGGATTCTGCTGCAAACGAGAACATGACAAACAGCAAAATACAAATTGTGGACATGCCGCTCATAGCAAACAACTGATTCAGGAATACTCCACAGAAGATCATTCCTACAATGCATCCGATGAATACTGCAAGCCGGACACTGTTCATCGGCTGACAGATCTTATACAAGATCATGAATCCAACAATCGCCAGAAGCATCGTAGCTGCCGTTGCGATATCCTCTGACGGAAGTCCAAATACATGTCCACATACAACCAGTGCTCCCACTGCAAACACATCCGTAAGTCCCGCCGGAAGTGCTTTCAGAAGGACATTGGTCATAAAATGTCCCTTGATACGAGTCTTATTCGGTTCCAACGCCAGGAAAAATCCCGGAATACCAATCGTAAACATGCTGATCAGAGATACCTGCGACGGTTCCAACGGATAGCTGATCATAAATACCGCAGACAGGATTGACAGCAGTAACGAGAATATATTCTTAACCAGGAACAAACTCGCTGACCGCTGGATATTATTAACTACACGTCGTCCTTCTAATACTACGGAAGGCATACAGGAGAAATCCGACTCCAGCAACACTACCTGCGCAGCCTGGGTAGCCGCCTCGCTTCCGGATGCCATCGCGATACTGCAATCCGCATCTTTCAGCGCAAGCACGTCATTGACACCATCTCCGGTCATGGCAACCGTGTTGCCCGCTTTCTGCAGTGCATGTACAAACTGTCTCTTCTGATTCGGCGTCACACGACCGAATACGGTGTATTTCTCCATGGCTCTTGCCACCTGTTCATCCGTCTTTAGGGTGGACGCATCTACATAGTGCTCAGCTCCGGCAATCCCCGCCTGAGCTGCGACCTCAGATACGGTCATCGGATTATCACCGGAAATGACCTTGATCTGCACATCCTGCTCCGCAAAATATTCAAACGTCTCTTTTGCCTTGTCACGAATCGGATTGGCAAGCGTGACATATCCTAATGGCACTACTTTTTCGGTCAGTTTCTTACCATCAATCTCGCCTTTGTATTTACCAAATACCAGCACACGATATCCTTTTTTCGCATACTGTTCTATCTCTGCTTCATAGAGAATGTAGTCATCCCGAAGCACCATCTCCGGAGCACCGAGTACATAGGCCCCATCCTCAAATGTAACACTGCTATACTTCACCGCTGAAGAGAATGAAGTCATGCTCACTGCTTTCTTCCCTGTATTCTCTGTGAAGTAAGCTTTTAACGCTTCCATAGTGATATTATCAGCCGTCATCGCTGCCGCAAAATCACCGATCATCTGATCCAGGGGTGGGTACTTCTCCTTTTCCTTCCCGCTGGAATAATCTAACGTCTCGACTGCTTCATGGACCGCCATGGTGTTCTCGGTAATTGTTCCCGTCTTATCCACACATAGCACATTGACTCTGGCAAGTGTTTCGATGCTCTTCATATCGTGAAGCAGTACCTGCTGCTTGGCAAGACGCATGGCACTGACCGCCAATGCAACAGTTGCCAGCAGATACAGTCCCTCCGGGATCATACCGATCACTGCCGCTACCATCGAAGTCACACTGCTCTGGAACGGATCGTGGTTAAAGAAAAAGCTCTGCACTACCAGAATAATACCAATCGGAATGATCGCAATACCGACCCATTTAACCAGCTTATCCAGTGCACGGATCATCTCTGACTGCTCACCCTCGCCCATCTTCTTCGCTTCCAGTGTCAGCTTGGAAATATAGGAATCCTCTCCAACCTTGTCAAGTCTGGCATGACACTTGCCGGATATTACAAAGCTTCCAGACATGAGCTGATCTCCTCTGCGCTTCGTGATCTCATCTGATTCACCGGTCAGCAGTGATTCATTCACCTGCACCTCTCCGGCAGACACGATTGCATCTGCACAGATCTGATTGCCTGCACTGAAAATCACGATATCATCCAGTACCAGATCCTCCGAAGCCACCTGCTGCACCTTACCGTCGCGCACTACCTTGGCATGAGGCGCATTCAACATACTCATCTTATCCAGAATATTCTTTGCCCGAATCTCCTGATAAATACCGATTAACGTATTACCAATAATAACCGGCAGAAATGTCAGGTTACGGAATGATCCTACAATGATCAGCAACACCGCCAGCACGAAAAAGATCAGGTTGAAGTAAGTAAATGTATTCTCCCTGACAATATCTTTGGTCGTCTTAGACGGAGCCTCCACGGACAGATTCCGCCAGCCTTGCAGCCGATGCTCCATAACCTGATTCGTCGTCAGTCCTTCATGATAATCCGGATCATACCTCTCCGGCGTAATCCGTTCTCTGCGTCTCGGCTGCTCCTCCGCAGTTCGTCTTTTTACTGGTTTCTTACCTTTATGTGCCATAATTATTTATCTTCACTTCCTGTACTTTATCCGACATTATTTCTCAACATCTTTTTCCATTATACGCCAATTTTCTTTCATGTCTATGAAGAAAGTATGAAACTTTCCTTAATGAATTGTTCAATCATCCTAACGCTACGTCAAGTACCATCATAACCACAAAGCCAAGTGCAAATCCCACCGTTCCTATATTGCTGTGTTCTCCTTCGCTTGTCTCCGGTATCAGTTCCTCCACAACTACGTAGATCATGGCACCTGCTGCAAATGCAAGCAAGTACGGAAGTACCTGTATCAACACATCTTTCAATAATATCGTAATTCCAGCTGCAATCGGTTCTACGATCCCTGATCCCGCTCCGTACAGAAATGCTTTGCCTTTGTTCATGTTCTCTTCACTTCGAAGCGGCATGGATACGATGGCCCCCTCCGGGAAATTCTGGATTGCGATTCCAACTGACAGGGCAAATGCTCCCGCCAGCGTGATATCTGTATGCTCACCCGCGATTCCTGCAAATACAACTCCCACAGCCATTCCTTCCGGGATATTATGGATTGTCACAGCCATGACCATCTTCATGCTCCGGCTCCAGTTCTTCTTTACGCCTTCCGCTTCTTCCTGTCCGAGGTGCTGATGTGGCACATAACTGTCCATCAGCAGAAGTGTAAGTATTCCAACCATAAATCCGAGTGCCGCCGGTATAAAACGAAGCTTACCCATGGACTCAGACATTTCCATAGCAGGAATTAAAAGTGACCACACAGAGGCGGCCACCATAATGCCGGACGCGAAACCCAGAAGTGCTTTCTGGACTCCCGCCCGAATATCATTTTTTAATAAGAACACACATGCAGCACCCAGTGCTGTACCGGCAAACGGTATCATAATACCTAAAAATATATTCATATTCTCTCCTGTATTCTCATCTTACATTGTCATCTTATGCCAGATAACAATATCGGTTAATTAAAATATACCAGTTCGTCTTCCGGCTCTTGAATCGGTTCCAAGGATTCCAGTGTGATCACTGGTCCTCTGCCACGGTAAGCACGCTTAAATTCAAAGCCTACTTTACCTCTGGCTCTTACCCAGGTATTGGCTTTCATATCTTCGATTGCCATATGCTTGCAGATAAAGCCAAGGAATGTAATATCATCTGCACAGCAGGTCATAGCACTTCTTCCAAGTACAAATTCACCCTTCGGAAATCCTTTGGCCTTTCTTGCTCTTCCCTGAATCTCCACAACCTTGCCTTTATACTTTTCCGGGTTGTCCATCATATCTACATACCAGATACCGTAATCCATATCCTCAATCTTAATAACCGGTGCATCCAGATCATAAGGCATCTGATCGCTGAAGATATCTTCAATCTCGCCTTCTGCACCCTCAAAGATAATCTGTGCTCCCTGATTTACTACTTTTACACTTCTGCGGTAACCGGCTAACGGCATGTCCTCCGTACAACGGTTAAACAGTACCATATCTGCATTACGCACCATTTCTACAAAAAGCGACTTCATATTGGCAATATACACATCAAATGTACTTGCATCTACGGTTGTGATCTCCTGGATCAGCCCCCAGCCATCCGGCACATTCAGCGCCTCCATCTTGCTGACCGGATACATACCATTACATTCAAAGATCACACGCTCCGGATGATACTTATCTTCTACTTCCTGAAGGAATTCCTTTGTCAGTTCTTCCGGATCTTCTACGGTAACAATCTTCGCTTTTGCACGTGCAAGAAGGTCTTCTTCATATTCCTCTTCGCCTTCCTCACACAGAATAATAACCGTCGTTCCGTCTATTTTAAAATACTGTTTATCAATCGTCTGTTTCAGGAAAGAAGTCTTACCACTCTCTAAAAATCCAGTCATCAGATAAACTACTACTCTTGCGTCATCTACCATCTGCATAATCAGTCACCTATACCTCAAATAATTCTGCCAGTGCGTCCTCTTTCAGTTCAGAACCGATTACACAGATGCGTCCTGTGAATTCAGGCTCTCCTGTTCTGACTTCCTGCTCACCCGGAACCATGTCAAAGTAAATCCACTGTCCGTCATCACCTGCAACCATACCTTTTGCTCTCAATACTACACCATAAGTATCGGCTGCATCCAGTGCTGCAAGTTTCACTTTTAATTCTTCTTTATTGAATTTCTTCACAGTCTCTTTGCCCCAGCTTGAGAATACATCGTCTGCATGATGATGTCCATGGTGATGATGATCATGGTCATGGCAACCACAGGTACAGTTTTCATCATGCTCGTGATGATGGTCGTGTTCGTCATGGGCATGGTGATGCTCGTGTTCATCATGCTCATGATGGTGTTCGTGCTCGTCGTGGTCATGATCATGGCAGCCACAGGTGCAGTCCTCGCCATGCTCATGATGATGTTCATGCTCATGATGATGTTCATGGTCATGGTCATGCTGATGGCGCAGTTCCTCTTCTAACATCTGCTTTTCCAGAGAATCCACATGTTCCATCGTCTCCAGAATCTTAGCACCATCCAACTGTTCGATCGGAGTTGTGATAATTGCCGCATTTGCATTCATCTCACGAAGCATCTTAACAGCCTCTTCAGCCTTGCCTTCCTTCGCCACATCAGTACGGCTCAGGATAATAGCTCCTGCTGTTTCTACCTGATTGCTGTAGAACTCACCGAAGTTCTTCAGATACAGTTTGCACTTATTCACATCTACAACTGTTGTGTAGCTGTTCAATACGATATCTACACTGTCTTTTACATTCTCTACTGCTTTGATCACATCAGACAGCTTGCCAACTCCGGATGGCTCGATCAGAATACGATCCGGATGGTATGTCTCAATTACTTCCTTTAAAGAAGTACCGAAATCACCTACCAATGAACAGCAGATACATCCGGAATTCATCTCACGGATCTCTACTCCGGCTTCCTTCAGAAACCCTCCATCAATACCGATCTCACCGAATTCGTTCTCGATCAGTACTACCTGCTCGTTCTGAAATGCTTCTTTCAAAAGCTTTTTAATCAACGTAGTCTTGCCGGCTCCAAGAAAGCCGCTGATAATATCTATCTTTGTCATCTTAATACACTCTCCTTTTTTAGTCCTAAACTTTGTTTTAGCACAAATATCACAAAAAGTAAAGTCGCCATCCGTATTCTTTCCTATTATAGAGAAATCGTATCATTCATTTGACATTTCCTCTGAAACTTGGTAGTATGAAAAAGATATTCCTAAACCAATTTAATAATAAGAAAGAAGGTTACTTATGAATATATTTCTGGATGTTCTCCAGGATACCGTATCAGACAGCCTGCATATGCTGCCTTTTTTATTTGCGGCATTTCTGCTGATCGAGACTCTGGAACATTACTCAACAACATTTATCAATCAGACACTGATAAAGATTAATAAAGCGGGGCCGTTAGTCGGTGCTATCCTTGGCTGTATCCCACAGTGCGGATTCTCCGTTATGTCTGCGAATCTGTATTCCAGCGGTGTCGTATCCCTGGGTACAATGCTTGCTGTCTTTCTGGCGACTTCCGATGAAGCGATCCTGCTTCTGCTCGGTCACCCGGAAAGCGCAGGAAGTATCTGGACACTGTTGGCAGCTAAACTGCTCATCGCTGTAATTGCCGGTTATATCACAGATTTGTTTCTGGCGAAGCGAATCTCCACACCAAAGCACTTCGGTGATCTCTGCGACCACTGTGGCTGCCATGAGCATCACGGCATTGTACTTCCGGCATTCAAGCATACACTGAAGCTTTTTGCATACATTTTTGTATTCTCAGGCTTATTGAATCTGATCATTGCTTATGCAGATCTGAATACACTTTCAACCATTCTGTTAAGCGGGAGCCTGTTGCAGCCATTTCTGGCCGCACTGATCGGATTTATTCCAAACTGTGCAGCATCCGTAGTACTGACAGAATTATACCTTAGTGGGACACTGTCTTTTGCTTCTGTCGTTGCTGGTCTCTGCACCAATGCAGGTGTCGGACTCGTTGTCCTGTTCGAAGTCGATAAAAATCGTAAAGAAGACCTTAAAATCGTAGGTCTCCTTTACTTCTTTGCAGTAGCAGCCGGACTGATCCTCTCTATTTTTTAAGAGGCTGTCCGGTCATCTGCTCATGTTCACTTTTAATCTCATGATATAATCTTACAGAATCCCATTCCTGATTCACCGGTGTCAGCACCGCTTTTAACGGTATATGCACTCTTTCTTTGCGCAGATAATTAAGCAGCAGATCCATCTGCCTGCCAAGCTGGCACATCACCAGCATCTCATCGTCAAAACTTTCCAAAACTTCCTGTTTACAATCGCCATCCGGTACTTCCGACGATGCCTCAAAAAGAGTACGGATTGCTCTTCCGTAGTCTTCTTTAGCAACCATCTTTACTCTTATCCCATGCATTCCGCAAAAAGCCTGGATCTTATTCTTTCTCTTTCTATCCGTAAAATTATAAATCAATATCGTAGGTTTTACTGACATACCGCTGTCTCCAATGCAATCTCCATCATCTGTCTGAATCCATTCTGTCGTTCTTCGGCACTGAGCGATTCTCCATTTACGATCGAATCCGATACGGTAAATATTCCCAGTGCTTTCACCCCAGCCCGTGCTGCCTCACAGTATAATGCATAGCTCTCCATCTCTATGCCAAGCACGCCAAGCTCTGCCCAACGTTTCCATTCCGGAGTCTCTGTATAAAACAGATCTGAAGACAATACATTGCCCACATGACTGACTGCATGCAATCGGTCAGCAGCTTCTTTTGCTGTACTCAAAAGACCGAAATCCGCGATCGCACTGAATGTGCCCGGCAGCTGATACTGATGTGCATAATTACTGTCTGTGCAGGATGCCTGCGCCATGATAATATCTCCCAACAGAATATCTCCCCGTATTGCTCCACAGGAACCAATCCGAATCAGATTCTTCACTCCATATACGTGGATCAACTCATGACTGTATATTCCCATTGAAGGCATTCCCATGCCTGTCCCCATAACAGAAATGCGCTTTCCTTTATATGTTCCGGTATATCCAAACATATTCCGTACTGAATTAAACTGAACCAAGTCTTCCAGATAGGTTTCTGCAATGAACTTCGCCCGGATCGGATCTCCCGGAAGCAGAATTGTCTCCGCAATATCGCCTGGATTTGCTGTATTATGTGGTGTAGCCATAATTATACCTCCCTGTGTTCAAATTAACTATAGTATACCACAGAGGGATTAATCCAGTCCTGCTCTTTCCCGAAATTCTTCGATTGAAGATGCTTTTGCAGCGATTAAAAGCCATTTTTTCAGCACTTCTATATCCTCTTCTGTCTTTACCCGATTCCATATTTCATCTGGAATTTCTCCAAGTTCTAAAAGAATCATAACTATATCTTCTTTTCTTCCTGCCGCTTTCGCATCTGCTATTTTTTCCCTCTCTCTGGTAATCCCTTTCATATACTGTGCCTCCATTTCCGCATTTGATCGTATTGATTCGATAATCTCATGGAGTCTTTTAAGACGCGGATCACTGCTTTCTTCCAATACTTCTTTAGAGCTGTTCTCTACGTAATGCAAAAAACTAATCAATGTTGGATCTTCTTCTGCATCATTCGTGCCTTTTGTATTTAATATAATCTTAGAAGTCTCGTCACCCAGTTCCAGATCATCAACTTCCAGACAACGATTGCTGAAAGAATATCGATATTGACCATAGCCATACAGATCAAAGCCACATATAACAACTATCACCGATGGTTTTAACTTATCAAAACTCTCTTCCCCACTTTTCAACATCGGTGCATCAATCAAGCTCTGATAAAATCTGGTACGTTTCGGAATATTGCCGCGTTTTCTCTTTTGCATTTCCACGTCATAAACGGTACCCTCTTCAGTCTCCACATAGAAATCCAGTCTGGTGCCACGCTTTCCCGGCAGGTTATGTATTACTTTCTGGTTCTCCCGCCATCTTATCTCCTTAATGCGAATCCCCATTGCCAGTTCCAGAATAAGCTTACAGCTTTCCAAATCTTCCGTTACTACATCAAACATATAATCATCCACAAGAGCTAACTCTCCGAATGATTTTTCCTGCTCATAATCCTCCATCAGATTATCATTCATTCTTTTGTCCATTCATTTCCTCCTCATTATATAATAGTTTCATTTATATTGCAATATCCACGGATTATCCAATCCAAAAATGTTTCAAATACGATTTTACCGTTTCTCGGTAATTTCATATTTTCTATGTATTTTAACGTTTTTCGCCTTTTCTATTAGATTACATATATACTACATGTACATATTCTATTCGTCAACTATTATTTTCAACTTTTTCTTGTTTTTCGATTGAATCCATGTCGGCTACATGCTAAAATTTATTCAGAACATTTTGGAGGTCACAACATTATGAATGCAAATCATTTTATAATAAAGCATGCTTCCCAGGAAGATATCCCAGCTCTCACAGCCGTTGAAAGGGAATGCTTCCCGGCTGCAGAAGCAGCATCCGAAGAAGAGATCGCCGCCAGAGTACATGCATATGGAAAGCATTTCTGGCTTCTCTTTGAAGGCAAGAAGCTGATTGCTTTTGTGGACGGTATGACGACTGATCAGGCTGATCTGACCGATGACATGTATGAGAATGCAAGCCTGCATGACGAGAACGGCGCATGGCAGATGATCTTCGGTGTGAATACGATCCCTTCCTATCGCAGACAGGGACACGCAGGTCTTCTGATCCACCAGGCAATCGAAGATGCCAGAACCCAGAGACGTAAAGGTCTCGTTCTCACATGCAAAGAAGCATTGATTCATTATTACGCCAGCTTTGGATTTGAAAATGAAGGTATCTCTGAATCAGTACACGGTAATGTCACCTGGTATCAGATGCGTCTGACATTTCCTGAAAAATAACCGCTATCAGTTTTCACACGGAGGTCTCTCATGAAAGAAAAAATCGGCATCACAGCCTGCTCTGATCCCATGAAGCCTGAATTTCAGTCCAATATGGATCGGCTGTGCGCTATTTTAAGCGATGTTGGATATGAACCAGTCATCAGTAATTGTATATATCCTAAAATATATCCCGAAGCATATGGTCTTCACGGCACAGGTGCAGAACGCGCTGCGGAATTAATGCAGCTATATGCAGATCCTGCGATTACATCGATCTTCGATATATCTGGTGGGGATATGTCCAATGAACTGCTGCCATATCTGGATTTTGAAGTAATCAGGAATTCCGGGAAAAAGTTTTACGGATACAGTGATCTGACTACGATTTTGAATGCCATTTATACAAAAACAGGCAAAGAAGCAGTTCTTTATCAAATCCGCAACCTTCTTTATCGACACAGTGAGGTGCAGCGCCGCGATTTTATCAACACACTGCAAAAGAATGGTAATGATCTCTATGATCTGGATTATCATTTCATTCAGGGTACTGCTATGGAAGGTGTTATGATCGGCGGTAATATCCGCTGCTTTCTGAAGCTTGCCGGAACCGAATATATGCCGGATCTTCACAATAAGATTCTGCTTCTGGAAGCACTGAATACGAGCGTCCCACAGCTCATCACCTTCTTAAGCCAGCTCACGCAGCTTCATGCATTTGATCAGGTGAATGGCATTCTGCTTGGGACATTTACCAGGATGGAAAAAGAGCAGATACAGCCGGATGCAGTCACTCTGGTCAGAGAATTTGCAGGTCCGGAGCTCCCAATTGCTAAAACTGCTTATATCGGACACGGTTCTGATTCCAAGGGCGCTGTGATCGGCAGATATTATTGCATTTAAAAATCTGTAAAACTAAAAAACACTTATACCACAAGGAGACTACACTATGAAAATTACCATGTTAGGAACAGGCAATGCCCTGGTAACGGAGTGTTACAACACCTGTTTTATATTAGAAGATGAAGGAAAATATTTTATGATAGACGGAGGCGGCGGCAACGAAGTGCTCAAACAGTTGAAGCGTGCCGGGCTGAACTGGATGGATATGCGCGATATCTTTGTCACGCACAAGCATATCGACCACATTCTCGGCATCGTCTGGATGATGCGCCTGATCTGCCAGAATATGAATAAAGGAACTTACGAGGGTGATGCATTTATTTATGGGCACGATGAAGTGATCGCACTTCTAAAAGATATGGCAGAGAAATTATTACAGCCAAAGCAGATAAAAATGATTGGGGATCGTCTGCATCTCATCACAGTTCATGACGGTGAGACCAGAAAAATCATGGACAGAAATGTTACATTTTTCGATATTCATTCTACCAAAGCGAAGCAATATGGCTTCACCCTTGATATGGGCAATGGAGACAAATTCACCTGCTGCGGTGATGAACCATATAACGATGCAGAACGCCCTTATGCTGAGAACAGCAAGTGGCTGTTGCACGAAGCATTCTGTCTCTACAGCCAGGCAGACCGTTTTTCGCCGTATGAGAAACACCATTCTACGGTAAAGGATGCCTGTGAGCTTGCCGAAGAATTACATGTACCAAACCTCCTCCTTTACCATACAGAGGATAAAAATATTACCCATAGAAAAGAATTATATACCTCAGAAGGAACCGAGTATTACCACGGTAATCTCTACATTCCGGAAGATCTGGAAACAATAGAATTATAAGATTTATAAGATCTGATGGAATCCCCTGATATACCAGATCTACTTTCATGTATACCGGGGCAGGATCACACTCCTGCCCCGGTACGGGATGGTATATCAAGCTATGCGAAACGTCATTTTATGATGCCAAGGTCAAAAGGTCTAACTCCTTATGCAGTCGCCGGAAGTACACGTGACAGGAATGTCTGTGTTCTTCTCTCTTTTGGTGCAGTGAAGATCAGTTCCGGCTTTCCTTCTTCTACCACATAACCATTTGCCATGGCCGCCAATTCCTTTTTCTTCGGAATGATCTTCTCCACAACTTGTTCAATGCGGCGGCTACACACTGCACATTTCATACCTATCTATCCTCTTTACCTTTTTGCTCTTAGTATATCCAGCCTGATTCTTCCTATCTATCTTCCTCTCGTTAAATAAGATTAAATCCATGTAAAATGCAGGCACGATTGCAGCACGAACGTTCGACTTGAATTTATCTTGTACTCTGCATTTTCGCAGCCAAATGTGATAGAATAATAGAAATAAATTCATCATCCCACAAAGGAAAGGAGCATAATATACATGAAATTTCATATGCCAGTAAAAGTATATTGCGAACACGATTGTGTAAAAACTCACAGTGACGAATGGACCTCGCTCGGACACAAAGCCCTGATCGTAACCGGACGCAGTTCCGCGAAAAACGGAGCTCTTGCTGATGTGACTGATTCATTAAATGCACATCAGATCTCCTACTGTATCTTCGACCATACCGAGGAGAATCCTTCAATAGAAATGGTTATGCAGGTACGCGACATGGGTATCCGCGAAAATGTCGACTTCGTCATCGGTATCGGCGGAGGGTCTCCAATGGATGCAGCCAAAGCAATTGCCCTTATGATCTATCACAAAGATAAGGATGCCGACTATCTCTATCAGCAGGGAGACAGCACCGCGCTTCCAATCGTAGAAGTTCCTACAACCTGCGGAACCGGTTCTGAGGTAACACCGATTTCCGTGCTGACAATCCACGCCAAGCGCACCAAGTCCAGCATCCCACACCGTATCTTTCCACAGTATGCATTAGTGGATGGCAAATATCTGGCAAGCGCACCTAAGAAGATCCTGGTAAATACATCTGTAGATTCACTTGGTCATCTTATTGAAAGCTATATCAATCTTGGTGCAAGCCCGTTTAGCCGCATGATCTCAGAATATGGTATGGCACTCTGGAAAGATGTAAAACCTGCCCTTCTGAGTGATCATGTAACAGATGAAGACCGTGACCGCATGATGCTCACCTCCACACTTGCAGGTATGGCAATCACCCATGCCGGCACAACCCTGCCACATGGTTTAAGCTATTTTCTCACTTACGAGATGCATATTCCACATGGACAGGCTGTGGGATATTTCCAGCCGGGCTATGTAGCCGCTGCCGCTCCTGAGACACAGGCAAAAGTTCTGGAATTGATCGGCTGCAAAGATATCGCTGAATTCACCAATCTGATCCACACTCTGCTCGGACCACTCGAAATAGCACCGGATATGGTCGATACCGCCATTAAAGGTATCATGGCAAACGAACGCAAATTAAAACCAGTACCATACGAAGTAACCGAAGAAACGCTTCGCAAATTCTTCGAGATGGCAATGTAACACAACAACAGGGCAGATCAAATGATCTGCCCTGCCATAATATCTATATACCTTATAGACTCACTATTATCTTATCTTACCCATATACCAGACGATCCGTCCTTTGATATCATCGATCTTCACCGTACCTATCTCACGCGAATCTCTGGATATCTCCCGGTTATCACCAAGTACAAAGACCTGCTTATCATCTACCACCAATGGATAGGTAATATCATCTGACTTTGCATTAGTCTCACCGATTGCCTGTTCTGTCACCAGTTCCTCTCCATTGACGTAGATCCTGCCATTCTGGATGTTCACTGTATCACCGGCCACTGCCACAATACGTTTCACATATTCTTCACCATTCGGTCGTTTGATCGCGACAACATCTCCCACACGATATTCGGTATTCTTCCTTTTATATATCACCACATCCTGGTCATGTAATGTCGGATACATTGAATTCCCCTGTACGGTCGATATGCCCATCAACATATAAAATATCAGAAGAACTACAATAATTACTGCAATTGACTGCAGTGCAATAACGAAACGTTGAACCCGCCTCTCATGCGCTCTTTTCCGCTTCGTCTCCGGATCCACATCTTCCAGAATCTTCTTCTTGATATCATCTATGTCCATTCCAACGCCTTCTTTCTAACGCACGGGCTTCCCCATTGCTTATCATAACGGTAAACGACCGCAGCAGAAACTCCTGCCACGGTCATTTATAACTCAGGATCTCTCAGCTTTCACTGAACATGCAGTCAAGCTTGCTCCGCCGTCCGATCCCACCTAACAATAATATACTCTTCCTGATGTACCCACATCATTAAAGTTCCTTATCTGCCTCAACTGAATCTTCCGCATACAGTTCAGATAACTGATCTTCCAGTTCATCCTGTTCGTCTTTTAACTTGCTGCGCTTTACCGCAAATGCAACAACCACGATTACCAGAATAACCAATGCAAGAAGGTCCCACCTCTGTACGGCTTCCGCTTGTCGTTGCTGTAAGTACATCTCCATCTAACAGGATACCCTGCGTATAAGTATAACGTTACTGCTCTTCGCGCATCTCTGCGACAGAGCCCAGATGTCATTCTCCTCGGAGAAATGCGTGACTATGAGACTACACAGGTAGCCATGACTGCTGCCGAGACCGGTCACCTGATCTTCTCTACACTGCATACCATCGGTGCGGCCAATACCATTGACCGAATCATTGACGTATTCCCACCGAACCAGCAGCGTCAGATCGCAGTCCAGTTATCCATGGTACTTCAGGCAGTCGTTTCTCAGCAATTAGTACCTTCCACCGATGGCAGACAGGTACCTGCATTTGAAATCATGACCGTTACCCCGGCAATTCGCAATATGATCCGCGATAACAAAATCCCACAGATTGACGGTTTGATCTATTCCTCTGCGAATAATGACCTGATTTCTATGGACACAAGTCTTCTTGGATTATATAAAGACGGTAAAATTACCGAAGAAACAGCTCTGACCTACGCAACCAATCCAGAAATGTTAAAACGAAGATTACGATAAATCATCAGTAATGCAGAAAGGAGAAGCCGTGCACGAATCACTTCATGCACGACTTCTCCTTTTATTATTGTAATTAGCAATTATTTACTTACAGCTTCTGTTTCGATGATAAACTTCGTACTACCATTCATTCCGTCTTTGATTCCGGCATATGATTTGTAGTTTGCACTGAGCTCTTTCATTGCAGCAATTCTTGATGTCACCTTACTGATATCACCACCAAAAGCATCTGCCAGTTTGTCAATTGCCTCTGACTTATACTCTGCAATTCCACTTGCCAATGTATCTGCTCCGGATGCCAACACGCCAACGCCGCTCACAAGCTGTTCACCGCCATTCTTCAATGTAGACATACCGGAATTCAGTGTACTGCTCTTCTGATTTAATTCATTGGCTCCGTCTGCAAGCTGACTCACTCCGGATGCTAATGCTTCAACTCCCGTTGTAAGTCCCGGCTGGTCTGCTGTTCCGGTTCCAAGCTTTGTCTGTAATTCATCAATACCTGCACTAACTGCTGCAACTCCACCAGCAACTGTAGCTGTCGGATTAGACGGATCTACCATTGTCAAAGCTGAAGATGCGGCACTTAACTGAGATGCGGCACCTGACATTCCTTCACTGTACTCGTTTGCTGCATATGCCACTTTTGTGTTCGTCTCATCTGAAGCCGCACTTACCGCACTAGCTATCGCGGAATCTACAGCAGCTTTCTGCTCCTCACTCAGTCCAGCCTGGTCAAGACCGGCAGATACCTTACTGACAATCTGTTGTTTTTCTTCATCCGTTAATGCTGTCTGATTTGCCAATCCCTTAATATTTTCACTGGACTGATTCAAGTTGGCTATAGCCGTATTAATGCCTGATGCCACTGTATTAAGTCCACTCTGCACACCAGAAACACCTGTTGCCAACTTGCCAGTTCCTTCTACCGCTGCACTTACGCCATTCTTAACCAGTGCCATATTAGAATTTATTGCATTTGCTCCATCCGCTACGCCTGCGACTCCATCCGTATATGCTGTCACTCCATCTGCCAGCTTATCCACACCGCTGATCAATTCTCCACTCTTGCCGTTCAGTGTGTTTGTACCCTCTGCCAGTTCTTTTGATCCGTCTACCAGCTGATTGGTTGCATCTTCCAGTTTATTAATGGAATCATCCAGATCATCGAAGCTGTCTACATCGTCCAGACCGATGCTGTCTAACAAGTTCGCAGATGCCATGGTATAAGTTGCTCCTACACTCACATCCGTTACATCAGCAGTGATCGTTACACTACTTGGAATATCAACATCCAGATTTGAACTGTCTAATCCAAGATCCTCACTTAATCCCGGAAATGCAACACCTACAACGATATTTTTATCTCCGTCAGATACGATTTTCCCATTATCGATTGTGACATTCGTATACTCATCTGTCGGAAGCATCATTGCTGTTGCTAAGGTAAATGGAGTATACATCTCTGTCTGTTGTCCATCTACATCTACATTCTGTTTGGATTTGTTCTCATAGTTGATTGTCATCTCCAGTTTTCCGCTCTTGCCGGTCAGATCCTTCGGAGAGATTTCTTTGCCGTCCAGTTTGTAGGTGATGCTCATATTTACCGGAAGCTCTTCGTCTGTAGTTCCCTGATAATAAATGTCTTTTCCTTTTGATTCCCAGACAATCGAATCATCTGATCCCTCTTTATATTTTTCATTACCTTTTACATTCTCTACATCTTCCAGGACTGTTTCGTCATCTACAGAACCTTTTTCGGTATTCTTCAGCCACTCTGTAACCGTTGTTTTTTTCACCTTACCGGATGCATCTGCATTTACATACACAGATTCATCTTTGTAAGTTTCTCCGTTACTTTCTGTTGTTGTATCGCCAAGGACAGTTTCCGCTGCCTCTTTCAAAGTCTCTGTATCTTCCTCTTCTGCCTTCACTTCTGACATGGACTTCTGCCTTCACTTCTGACATGGACTTCTGTTCAAATCCATAAGTTCCTGCTCCAACCGCAGCAAGCACTGCTGCCATTGATCCTGCCATGACACGTTTACTCAATTTATTTTTCATGATGACTATCCCCTTTCTTTATGATGCACTCGGTGTACTTTCTAATTGTTCTTGCTTAAATCCCTTCGTTGTCTTGATGATCACTTTATCAAATATCATGAACATTGCCGGCAATACAAGCAGAACGACAACCGTACTGATGATTGCTCCTCGTGCTAACAATGTACAGATAGATCCGATCATCTCTACCTTTGAGTAGCAAGCCACACCGAATGTTGCTGCGAAGAAACTCAGCCCACTGCTGATGATAGACGGCATACTTGTTCTATGTGCAATGCCAATTGCTTCCATCTTATCTTTTCCTTTCATACGCTCTTTCTGATAACGTGTGGTCATCAGAATCGCATAGTCTACGGTAGCTCCCAACTGGATCGCTCCGATAACAATGCTTGCTACGAACGGAAGACTGAGCCCCTGATAATACGGGATTGCCATATTTACAAATATCGCAAACTCAATAACTGCTACCAATATGATCGGTAAGGATATTGATTTGAATACCACTAAGATAATGATAAATATTGCTATGATAGAAATCGCATTTACTCTTACCAGGTCTACATTAGTTACATCCTCCAGGTCTTTCATTAATGGTGCTTCACCAATGACCATTCCTGTGTCATCGTATTTCTTTACAAGCTTATCAATCTTTGCAATCTGCGAATTTACTTCATCTGTCGCTGACTCATACTCGGAGCATACAAATACAAGTTCATGATCATCACTCTCGAGCATACTCTTAACATCATCCGGAATCATAGAATCAGGAACACCGGCACCAACCAGAGAGTTCATTCCCAATGTCCATTTTACACCATCGACATCGTCGATCTTCTTGAACATTTCCTCTTTATCTTTTGCACTCATACCTTTGTCCAGCATGATGATGTGCATATTGCTGAGGTTAAAATCTTTTTTCAATTCATCATTTGCAATGTTACAATCCAATGTACTCGGAAGCGACTGTGCAATATTATAATAAATCTTTGTATGGTTATTACCGTAAATTGCCGGGAACAACAATACCAGGAAAATAACGATCCAGGCTTTATAATGTTTTGTAATAAATGCAGATGGCTTATCGAGATTGCTAAGTAACAACTTATGTCTGGTCTTTTCAATCGGTCCATCAAATACCAGTACCAGTGCCGGAAGAATTGTTACGCAACAGATAACTCCGACTAATACACCTTTTGCCATTACGATACCGAGATCTCGTCCCAGTGCAAATGTCATAACACACAGTGCCAGGAATCCTGCGACGGTTGTTACAGAACTTCCTGCAACAGACTTGAACGTGTTGGATATCGCATGTCCCATGGCTCTTTCTTTATCACCCGGGAATCTTAGTTTATTTTCCTCATAACTGTTCAGCAGGAAAATGGAATAATCCATTGTAACACCAAGCTGTAATACCGCGGTCAACGCTTTTGTAATATATGATGTCTCACCGAGGAAAATATTACTTCCCAGATTATATAAAATCGCAAGTCCGATACTTAACAAGAACAAGAACGGAACTACAAAAGATCCTGATGTAAGTTCCAGCACAATCAGACTTAATACCGCTGCAATGACGACATATATTGGAAGCTCCTGCATTGCCACGTTCTTAATATCGGTTACAACACCGGTCATACCGGCGATAAAACACTGCTTACTTGCAATCGATCTGAGTTCTGTAACCGCATTCATTGCTGCATCGGAAGATGTTGTATCATCGAATAATACTAACATCATTGTAGCGTCTCCCTCGAAGAATGATTCTCTCAAATCCTTTGGAATCATTTCTACCGGAAGGCTGATGTCTGCTACATCGTCGTACCAAAGAACATCTTTGACATGATCGACTTTTTCAAATTTCTCTTCCAGTTTCTGTACATCTTTCAGATCCGTATCTTCTACTACGACCATGGAGAATGCTCCCATGCCATATTCATCTACTAGAATATCCTGTCCCTTAACCGTCTCAAGATGCTCCGGCAGATAGCTTAACAGATCATAATTTACTCTTGTCTTAGCCATTCCGATGATTGATGGGATTATTAACAGGAATCCGATAAGCAGAATTAAGATCCTGTGCTTGGCTATCCATTTACCTACCTTAACCATGATGTCCACTCCTTTATTTATGACCGGTAGTCATTTTTATTACACTGGAACTATACTCCCACAAAAAACAATAGTCAACACTATTTTTGACCTTTTTTGACTTTTGGTCATTTTTTAAATATTCGCTGTTCTGAAGTGCTCTTAATTGTTCAATTTTTCATCTGGGACAACTAATATATCATTTGATTTTATACGCAACAAAGCTGCCGCACTAATCGAATAGTGCGACAGCCTTGTTATTAATTTATCACATTTTTATAAAAGGGTATCTGATATCTTTGATTATGCTTCCGGTCCTGCTGATACCAGTGCCTTACCAGCTTCATTACCTTCATATTTTACGAAATTCTTTACGAATCTTGAAGCAAGATCCTTTGCCTTTGCTTCCCACTCAGAAGCATCTGCATAAGTATCTCTTGGATCCAGAATTGCAGAATCTACACCTGAAAGTTCTGTCGGTACTTCGAAGTTGAAGTATGGGATCTTCTTAGTCGGTGCATTCTTAATGTCTCCGTTCAGGATCGCATCGATGATTCCACGGGTATCCTTGATAGAGATACGTTTGCCTGTTCCATTCCATCCTGTATTAACAAGGTAAGCCTTTGCTCCACTCTTCTCCATCTTCTTAACAAGCTCTTCTGCGTACTTGGTTGGATGCAGTTCCAGGAATGCCTGTCCGAAGCAAGCTGAGAATGTAGGTGTAGGCTCTGTGATTCCACGCTCCGTACCTGCAAGCTTAGCTGTGAATCCTGACAGGAAGTAGTACTGCGTCTGCTCCGGTGTCAGTACAGATACCGGCGGAAGTACACCAAATGCATCTGCTGACAGGAAGATTACGTTCTTAGCTGCCGGTGCAGAAGAAATCGGACGTACGATATTCTGAATATGGTCGATTGGGTAAGATACACGAGTATTCTCTGTCACACTCTTATCAGCAAAGTCAATCTTACCATTCTCGTCCAGAGTTACATTTTCAAGCAATGCATTTCTCTTGATCGCATTGTAGATATCCGGCTCAGATTCCTTATCGAGGTTGATAACTTTCGCGTAGCATCCACCCTCGAAGTTGAATACGCCGTTGTCATCCCAGCCGTGCTCATCATCACCAATCAGTAGACGCTTAGGATCTGTAGACAATGTCGTCTTACCTGTTCCTGACAGACCAAAGAAGATAGCTGTGTTCTCACCGTTCAGGTCTGTGTTAGCTGAGCAGTGCATTGCAGCCATACCCTTCAGCGGCAGGAAATAGTTCATCATAGAGAACATACCTTTCTTCATCTCTCCGCCGTACCATGTGTTCACGATTACCTGCTCACGGCTTGTAATATTGAACATAACAGCTGTCTCAGAGTTCAGTCCGAGTTCTTTATAATTCGTTACCTTTGCTTTAGAAGCATTGTACACAACGAAGTCTGGTTCAAAGTTCTTCAGTTCTTCTTCCGTCGGCTTAATGAACATATTAGTTACGAAATGAGCCTGCCATGCTACTTCTACGATAAAGCGGATTGCCATACGAGTATCCTTATTTGCTCCGCAGAATGCATCTACAACATAGAGTTTCTTATTAGAAAGCTCCTTCACTGCTAACTCTTTTACAGAATTCCATGCTTCCTGTGTAGCCGGATGGTTATCATTCTTGTATTCCTCAGATGTCCACCATACGGTATCCTTAGAATTCTCATCCATTACGATAAATTTATCTTTTGGAGAACGGCCTGTGTAAATACCAGTCATAACATTGACTGCACCAAGTTCACTGACCTGTCCTTTCTCATATCCTGTAAGTTCCGGTTTCGTTTCTTCCTCAAACAGCGTCTCGTAGGAAGGATTATACACAATCTCGGTTGTTCCTGTAATGCCATATTTGCTCAAATCAATCTTCGCCATATCCAATACCCCTTTTCTTTCGATATTATTAGTGTCATACCAATGTGGAAAATGTTGCCTGTTTTTCCCTTATCCTAATTATATGGATATTTTTTATAAAATCAAGTCAAAAATGAATTTTCAGACAACTTTTCTTGCGTTTTTTGCTATTTCAATAGATATTTAATGATATTCCGGTCTATTTTTGAAAGTTTTCACATGCATCTATAGCAATCATTGTTCTATTTGTGCCCCAATATGTTCTCCCATCTTCACCAGAGTCTCTGCATATTCTATGGTATTAGTACGCAGATCCTGATCGGGTATCACCTTCCCAGGCTCCGTCATTACGATGATCGTTGAACCGCCGAATTCAAATCTTCCTTTTTCTTCACCTCTGTGCACCTCATATGGCTGTTTCACATAATTGCAGATCTTCCCCACCATCAGCGCACCGACTTCCATCGTAAGTACCGTTCCAAGTTTTCTCGTCTTCAGCAGACAGTATTCTCTGGTATTCATCTTATAAATCGGATAGCAGTCATTTGCCACCGGATTCACCGTATGAAGCACTCCCTCAATCCTTCTCCCGGAAGATCTGTAACCATCTGACACATAACAATAACGGTGATAATCATCCACTGTCAAACGGATCACATAGATCCAGCCACCCATATACCGGTCAGCCAATTTGTCATCCCTGAGAAGCTGACGCACCGTATAAGGCGTATGTTTAATCCGAAATATGCCATTTTCCTCAATCGGATACACACTCACTTTACCGTCACTCGGACTAATCAGCACATTCTCCCGCATATCAGCCGGGCGCTCTGCTGCCCGTATTTTTCTTGTAAAGAATTCATTATAAGACGCAAATTCCTGCTTCTCATAGATGGACAGGTCGATTCCATTACTTTTCACAAATGGACGAATCCCCAGCTTCGATATCCGGGTATTCAAAAATGCCCCGCCTATGCGGGACACTATCGGTGATAGAAGCGGACGGATCAACAGCCTGGTCACAGCATGTCCATAGACAAATGCAAGCAGTCTGTCCTGTCCATTCTCTCCATTATATTCATTTCCTTTACGATCTCTGTATCTCATACTGCCCCCCATCATTTACCAGACATGTAGTCCACGAAGCACTGCCAGTGCCACAATGATAACCATGACAGTCTGTCCCAGCTTTTTCGGCTTACGGAGTCTGAAATTCGTAATAAATAAAAGTCCAATGACCAATACCAGTGCATGCAGCGCAATAATAAATTCTCGCTCCAGCAATGGACGGAATACAACCAGAATCGGGAGTGCGATCGCCATAGAGGTGATCGGCAGGCCCTGATAACATTCTCTGTTTTCCTCTGTTTCATTCTGGCGGATCTCTTCGGACACGTTAAACCATGCCAGACGGATCAGTCCTGCCAGCACATAGAACATAAGAATCGCTATGCCTACAATGTGATTCATTCCCATGCGATATGCGATCAACGACGGAGCCACACCAAAGCAGATGATGTCTGCCAGCGAATCAATCTGAATACCAAAACGTTTCTCCACTTCTGTGCGGTTTTTTTTTCCGGGCAATCTTGCCATCAAACATATCACAGAATCCAGATACTGCCAGACAGACGACTGCCATTTTCGGACAGCCATTCAAGGAGAACAGCATTCCTCCCATAGATATCAACACACTCACATAAGTCAACACTACTGTGTAATCATAAACTCCTAACATATTAATCCTCTTCTCTTCTTCCTATTGTAAAGTTTGCCACGATCGTAAATATCGCACTGATAAACAACTCCGTGTAATAGCCAAGTCCCCGGCTTAAGATCATACCCGGAAGCAATAACTGGCTTCCAAATATCGGTAAGAATATTCGAAGGAACAACTGCTCGCTGATTCCCATGCCTCCCGGAAGCGGCAGCATATCCACTGCTACTGCGATCGTTCCCTGCAGGATCACAATGACCACCGCTGACGTTCCCGACAAACCAAATGCACGATATACAAACCATGTTGCCGCAAATAACGCAAATCTCTGGAATACGGTAATTCCAAATACTTCTATCAATACTTTTACATGTTCTTTCAGATATACCGCTGTTGCCCGGTACTGGTCCATCGATGCCTCCAGCTTCTCAAGTCTTGATCTTCGCGGCTTCATCAAATGCATTTTCTCTATAAGGGCAAGTCCCTTTACCATGATGTCTCTTGCAAGCACTGGATGAAATACCAGGATCAGCATCGCTGTTACACAAAATACGTTCAATGCCGTGCCCAGATAAAATACATGACGTACATTCCACAGATATGCGTGAATAAATCCCTGCCCGAATATCGTCAGCGCCACACCAATCACAACAAGTACCAGCTTATATGTAATCGTCACGATCATCAGCACCAGTGTAGACACCGGAATGGGGATCTTCTCTTTCTTCATATAATAAATCTGTGCCGGCTGTCCCCCCGAAGCAGACGGTGTGATACAACTGAAGAAAAATCCCACCGATGAAAACAAAAAACAGGTTCTCTTTTTCAGACGTATCCCAAGTGTATGCATCATATAATAAATGATAATGGATTCTCCCCAGATAAATACCACAACGCAGACAACGCCCGGTATCAGCCACAGGGGATTGACCGTTTTTATAATCTGTGCAATCTCTCCCAGGTCTTCTCCATGGAATACTCCATAGATTGTTCCAACAAAAACCACAAGCAGAAATACCACATTAAATATTGTTTTCTTTTTATTTTCCATTCTTCTTCCCACTCAATCTTCCGGCAATCCAACCGGCTACGGTCTCCGTAACTTTCTGCAGTAGCTTATATCCGTCCCTCCGGTTGCTGATATAGCAGACAAGTTCTGCCAGCAGGATTCCGCCGGCTACATCGATCAGCACATGCTGTCTGAGCGCCAGCGTCGATATAAATACCAATACAGCGATAAACTTCGATACCCATTTATACCACTTCGGAATGCGGTCGCATCCACGCAGACCAATGCAGCACATCCAGCTCACCAGACAATGGATCGACGGGAACAGATTCTGCGGTGCATCCCATTGATATAGCGCTCTTACAGCCTGCGTCCAGATATCATGACCGATCAGTTCCGGTCTGGTATTGGTCGTCGGAAATACCACAAATATCACCAGACAGACCAGTCTGGAACAGATATCCGCTGTAAAGAAACGATACCTGTGCTCGTCTCCCTGTGCCGAAATAAGCAGATAATTAATCACCCAAAAAATATAACACCCTAAATACACAACAATAAACGGTGGTAAAAATGGCACCAGATCATCCAGATTTCCCGAAAGATTATATGCCGTTCTTCCCACCGTAAATAACGGTGCTCCCCAGTATACCATACAATTTACTGTAAATGCCATAACTGGTGGCAGCAACGTACAGAATATTCTTTTTGTATCGATCTCTTTTATATTTATTTTTTTCATATCTGCTATTGTAACAGGTATGAAAGAAATAACAATGCTTTTTTGAATATCTTAATAAAACTTGAGAGATTCCTTAAGAATTTTCATCTATTTTGTTATCCGCAATCAAAAATTGATTATAAGATGCGAAAAACCTGTTCCACTGTATCTGAAAGATTTCTTCTCGCATTCTGTGTATTCATTGCCTCTTTTTTAGTAGTGATGTTTCTGATAATCGGAAAAAAAGCATCAATTCCTTTGTCATTGCACTCTCGGGCACCATCAGACACTACGCCCGCGAACGCTAATACTTTTAACTCCTGATATTTATGTGCAAATCGCGCAACTCCGATCGGAGCTTTTCCCATTGCTGTTTGAGAATCAAGACAACCTTCCCCTGTGATTAATACATCCGCATCTTTCAGATCTTCTTTAAATTTTATGATATCCAGAATCAATTCAATTCCCGGTATAAGCTCAGCATGCAGAAAACTCAAAACTGCAAATCCTAATCCTCCCGCTGCTCCCGCACCCCTGAACTTTGAAAAATCTTCACCGGTATGTCTTGACGTGATTTGTGCATAATGCTCCATATCACGATCAATTTTATTCATAAGTTCATCAGGGATTCCTTTTTGTGCCCCATATACATAAGTAGCACCCGTTAATCCACACAACGGATTTTCCACATCACAAGCCACCCGAAACCTGCACGATTTTAATATTTGGAGAATTTTGTCATCAGAAATTGAAGCGATAGCTCCTAATCCCTCTGCACCTCTGCTTACTTCACAACCTTTTGAATCTCTAAATTCCCATCCCAGAGCCTGAAGCATTCCTACTCCTCCATCATTTGTGGCACTTCCTCCCAGCCCTAATATAAAATCACGGCAGCCACGAGTAACTGCATCTTTTATCATTTCACCCAGGCCATACGTAGTTGCTGTTAAAGGATTCCTGTTATCTGGCTCAACAAGAACCAGCCCGGCTACGGCAGCCGTTTCTATTACAGCCATATTTTTTTCTTTTATATACCCATAATATGATTCTATCTTCTCATTATTCGGTCCTGTCACGGTTATATTAACTTTTTCTCCTCCCAGCCCCTCCATGAGAGCCTCAACAGTGCCTTCTCCTCCATCCGCCAAAGCTCTTACCACAACTTCCGCATCCGGATACACTCTCAATACCCCTTCTTTAACCGCATTCCCAGCTTCTCGTGAGCTCATACTACCTTTAAACGAATCAACAGCAACGACCACTTTCATATCGATTACCTCCATTTTATCAAATCATTGTAAATTGCTGTAAGTGCGCCTTCGCCGCTTTGTTAAAAAAATATATCACACGTCCTACACCCAGCATCGAGAGAACCGTACCCAGACCGATTCCCATCAGTGGATTACCAAACGCCAACCCAATTGCCAACGAACAAACCACACAAAAAGCATCAAAGCAATTCTTACAGAATCCCAGTTCCCTGTTAAATCGTTCCGCCAGACTGCTTACGATACCATCGCCAGGATTGGGAATCAGATTCATATCCACAGTCATAGCTGCACCGATACCTGTAAACAGAATCCCCAACAGCAGCACTACCAGATCATTTATAAAAACTCCGCTTTCATAACCGATCACATATTGGAATAACGTCATAAAACGAGTGAACACAATGCTTACCACTACCTGAAGCGCATCAATCCATCTCCGGTTTTTCCCCTTGATAAAAAACTGTGCCACAACCAGCACACAATAAGCAATCAGTGTCAGGTTCGCAAAATTCATCCCGGTCCCCTGACTGATCGTGTATGGCACAGACACGATTGCTGATGCTCCAAGACCTGCCTGCGTATTCAATGTAATCCCTAATGCTAACAACACCATTCCGAATAAATATATTACAACACGCATACTCATCTGTTTCTTTTTCGTTGAATCCAAATTCAAATTAATCATCTCCCGGTATTAAAGTTTTCTGAATAATCATAGCTTTATATCTGATCATTTGTCAACTTTTCTTATCGACCACAGCGGCAAAAAGTTAAAAAGCACCGATCAACTTGTGACCGATGCTTACATGATCAAATATCCAGTTTTTTATCTGTTTTTTCTCCAATATTTTTATTGCATTCAGGTAGTCTTCTTCCACCGTGCTGAGTGTTCGCGCTTTATATTTTTTATATTCACCAGTTGCCCAGATTCTGAACTGTGTTCCTCGTTTTGATTTTACACGATAACCAACAGAAATAATAACATCAAGATTGTAATAATCTACATTGTAAACTTTTCCATCAGTAGCAGTGTAGGCAAATTTTGCCCACACTGACTCTTTTTCTAACTCTCCTTCTTTAAAAATATTTCTGACATGTTTTCCAATCACACTACGCTCTCTCTGAAACAATTCTGCCATCTGATCAATAGACAACCAGACTGTATCACCATCAAAAGTAGTTTCAACTTTCGTCAGACCATCCTCTGTCATATAAATAATCATATCTGCTTTTTCTTTGTCCATAAATTAATTTTCCTCCAAAATCAGATACATTATCAACGTGAACGAGTCTCTATAGCGAAATCATCATTCCTCATCTTTACCATTTATAATACGGTAGTAATCATCCATATCCACGCTGAGTTTTACCGTGATATCTGGTTTTCGTTTGCCCAAAAGGCACACAGTTTCAACGGTATTACCAGATTCCAACAAAATACTTTATTGATCTAGAATTTCACAAACTAATCGACCTATAACTCGTATTAAATCCTTTGTCATCCAAATTAATAGTTGTGTGTTTTATACTCTCTTGCTTAAATTCGTAATCGACATACCAGCCTAAAAATCATCTCCAGAAAAATGTATAAACAACTTCTTCTTTACTCGGCATAACCGATTCAGATGGCAGTTCTTTACTAAAACACTCTAAATATAGTTTCCGCATCAAACACAGCCATTCCTCTAGTTCCTTCTTATCTATGTGATTCATTACAGAAGTCGGATCAACCCGGACATATGACATAACACTCTTTTTATCTAAATGTGCAAAAAATTTATCCCGATATATCCGAATCACTCTAACCATCACACTGTTGTCCAGTTTATAACGTATTTCCTGGATAGTATTTAATATTTCTTTATTGCTACGAAATAACTGCTCAACCTGATTTGTGGCTTTGAACAAAGAATATTCTTTACTGTCGGCAAAAATCTTGTTTAATCCCAAAACTACTCTGTACACTAACGATTCATATAGCGTAGTCCTTACAGTGGAATACTCCGGTACATCTTTGTCATGTACTCTTTTATTCCATTCCTTATCTACAATGTTAAAAATATATATTGCAGTCTGGATGTCTCTTAATTCATTAAACAAAAGATTTATATGCACATCCAGCCATTCATTATTGCTTGCAAATTCGTAATCATAATTTGGATTATCGCGTTCAAATTTAAAATTATTATCCATTTTTCTCAATTATAATTTTTCTCTGACATTTAAGTTACTAAAATTCAGTCTGTTTTTCTTCTATTTTCGGAAAATTATTTAAACTTATCATCTCCAATGTCTGCAACTGTTGCACCGCCAACTGTCGAAGTAATTCCATCCGCTCTTTCTGATTCTTTTCCTGATTAATTAAAATCGCATTATAACTTTCCAGATTCGCAAGTACCAGTAATTGATTCAGCGTTGCTGCGTCTCGCATATTCCCTTTCACTGTTGGATTTTCATCTTTCCATTGCTTCGCAGTCTTTCCAAACAAAACAACATTCAACATATCCGCTTCATTCGCATAAGTATACACTATCTGTGCGGGCGTTAATTCTGGGGGAATGAGGTTTTCTTTAATTGCATCTGTATGTATCCTGTAATTCAACTTAGAAATTTCTCTATTCAAATTCCAATTCAAAGATAAGCGACTGTTTTCGTCTGTCTTTAGACGCCTATAGTCTTTCATAATATAAAGCTGAAACTCAGGAGAAATCCATGTTGCAAAAGACATCGCGATGTCGCTATGGGCATACGTTCCTCCATAACGCCCTGCCTTAGAAACAATACCGATGGCGCCTGTCGCTTCGATCCATTTCTTAGGTGACATTGTAAAAGCATTCGCGCCAGCCTGTTTTCTAAACCCCTCGAATTCGAGGGGTTTAAAATCTGGATTATGCAGCCTTTCCCAGAGGCCTAAAAATTCTATCACATCCCGATTTCTCATCCAGTTTTGAATAACTGCTGTCGGATCATCGCTCTTATATCGGGCAATATCCGTCAAGGAAATAAATTCATTTTCAAAATCCTGCGTATAAATTCCAATATCCACTCCAGCCGCATGAATTGTATCTTTAATTATTTTCCCCATTGTACCTCCCATAAGCAAATCATAACATTTTGAAACACCGTATCTTTTTCCCTTTAAGAGAAATCTACTGAGTAACTATCTTCATCTTCCCACATTTCCCGATATGCTTCAATATAATTCCTAATACAACCGGGATATACGTCCAAATACTTTCTACATACCCATTTGTACAATCCCAGGATTTTTTCATCACACGCAAAGTCTAGTAAATAATCTAACAAATGTGACAATTCATCTTCCGATACAGTTCTGCTGCACACATCTTCAACTAACGGCAAATAAACCTCATAAGCTTTCTGATGTAATTGAACTATCCGCTCTGCAAACCGGCAAATATTTTCATCCATTAGATTTCCTCAAAATACTTAAGTGCCTCCGTTATCGCTTCCACCTTTTCTTTCGGCGGACGTTTCCTCAGCTGTTTCAATTCCTCTGTCGCATTAGGCGCATCATACATTGTCAGTCCCAAAGACCTTTTTACCTCCGCAATATAAGCGGTATGTACCTTAAACCCATACTTCTTCTCTACATATTCCTGTATCATTTTATATGTGATTTTCGGTTTCGGTTGATATTTCTTTGCTCGCTCTGCAATCGCATCCAACGATATTTTATCATCGCCTTCTCCAAATTCCACTTTTACATTGATAACACTGTCTGGTGATTTGTGGGACAGAAGCACGATACTTTCCACATGGACCGACATCGGAAACATATCTGTCGCCTTCACTTTCCTGATCTCATACCCGTTCTCCCGCAGATACTTCACATCTCGTGCCAGTGTTGCAGAATCGCAGCTCACATATACAATCCTCTCCGGCTCCATCTGAACCATGGTATCAAGTACACTCTGTTCGCATCCTTTTCGCGGCGGATCGACTACAATCACATCTGCGTGCGCATGTTCTCCCGGATGCTCTTTGGTATAATCCGCATAGTATCCCGGCAGCACTTCTTCTGCCTTACCCACGAAAAATTCAGCATTAGTCAGCGCATTGATCTCTGCATTCTTTTTCGCATCGTCAATTGCCTGCGGAACGATCTCTACACCATAGACCTGTTCCGCTTTCTGTGCAAGGAAGAGGGAAATGGTTCCGATTCCACAGTACAGATCCCACACGGTCTCGTGACCGGTAAGTCCTGCATATTCTAACGCAGTTCCATACAGCACCTCGGTCTGCACCGGATTCACCTGATAAAAAGAAAGTGGTGATATCTGGAACTTTACTTCTCCGATATAATCTGTAATATACATCTGCCCCCACAGAAGCTGGATCTTCGTTCCCATGATGACATTCGTCTTCTCGCGGTTGATACTACATGTAATACTCGTCATCCCCGGTATTTTTGTAAGTCTCTTCACCAGTTTCTCACTGTGTGGAAGTGTCTTTCCATTAATAACGAGGCAGACCATGATCTCGCCTGTACGGAATCCATAACGGATCAGTACATGGCGCACCAGTCCGCTGTGATTTTCTTCATTATATGGTTCGATATGTTCCACCTGCATAAATTCCAGAATTGCGTCCAGGATTTCTTTATTCTCTTTTACCCCCAGTACGCAGTCACGCTCCGGCACCGGAATGATCTGGTGAGTCCTGCCTGCATAGAATCCGGCAGTCAGCTTTCCATCACGGTCTCTGCCAATCGGAAACTGTGCTTTATTGCGATAACGGAACGGCTCTTTCATTCCTGCTGTAGGTTCCATAATCTCATCCAAAAGTTTCTCTGGAATACCGCCCAGTCGGATCAGATTGTTGCGCACCTTGTTATGCTTAAATTCCAGCTGTTTCTCATAGTTCAATGCCTGTATCTGACAGCCTCCGCATTGTCTCGCCACCGGACATACAGGCTCTACTCTGTCTTTTGATGGCTGCAGTATCTTCATCAGGCGTGCATAACCATAATGCTTCTTCGCCTTCATGACCTTCACTTCTGCCACATCACCAATAACCGCATCCTTCACAAACAACGTATAGCCGTCTACCTTACCGATACCTTCGCCGCCGACACCCATATCTTCAATTGTAACTGTTGTCAGATCATTTTTCTTCATACTCATCGTCTATTTATATACTCTTATCCGTCTACTTTTCCAGACTGCTCTTTCTGAGATTTGTCTCAAACAGTCGGTTGTATCCAGTCCATTCTTTATCTTTCATATTCTTGCTGTCTTTGAAGATCTCAGTCAGCGTCTCCATCTTGGCATCCGCACAGTCTGCGAAGTTTAGGGCAAATGCTTCCGGCAATGCCGGTTTCTTCGGCGAGCCATACTCCAATTCTCCATGATGCGAGATGATGCAGTGCTTCAGTTCATTGGCCAGCTTCTCCGGAAAATCCGGGATCTCACGAATCGCATCATTTACCATCTCCACGCCAATCACAATATGTCCTAATAACTGTCCTTCATCCGTATAATCATTCTTTGGAAATGCGGACAGCTCTTTCACTTTGCCGATATCATGGCACATTGCTGCGGTATACAGCAGATCACGATTCAGAATTGGATATGCGCCAACCATGTATTCACACATTTTCACAACACTTAATGTATGTTCCAAAAGTCCTCCTGCGAATCCGTGATGCACACTCTTTGCTGCGGAATGCCCCTTAAACACTTTCACAAATTCCTGATTATTTACGAAATAATACTCCACCACCTGTTTCAGATAAGTGTTGCCGATCTGTTTCCCGTAATTCAAAAGCTCCTGATACATGGTGTCTTCATTCTTCTCAGTCGTCGGCATGTAATCTGCCGGATTATATTCATCCTCATATGCCTTGCGGATCTGACGGATATTCAACTGAAGGGCATTATTATAGCTGGTCACTTCACCGAACACCTCGATAAAGTCCAGCTCATCATAATCTGCGATCCCACTTGAATTCGGATCCCACACCTTACCATCCAGCGTGCCGGTCTTATCCTGCAAGATCAGATTGTCATATGGCTTGCCGTTTCTCGTCTCCGCCGAACGCTTCCCTTTACACAAATACACATTACGAATTGTCTCGCCCTCACAGAGGGTATTGATATATCTCATGATAAATTCTCTCTTTCTATTATGTTCTTCTGATTTTATAAATGCTCATAACAGGGCTCATCTGAAGCTTCCTACAGTCACATTATACTGCACATCCACATAACCATCGGTTCCCTTCCGCATTCCCTTCACGCGAATGCTGTCACCGGTCTTCTGCTTCATCAGCACTGTATGATATGCCGACAATGTTGTCACCGCTGTCTTAGCAACTTCCGTGATCACATCGCCGCTCTGGATACCTGCTTCCATAGCCGGTGAATCTGCTTCCACCTTCTGCACATACACACCTCGTGGTATTCCCTGGTCACTGGCAATTTCCTCCGTAACAGACACGCCGGTAATTCCAAGATACGGTACCGTCTCACCATTTGACAGACATTCAATCATCGCTTTCAGATCCGAAATCCCATACGCTGTTACCGTTGCCATATCTTCATCTCTGGCTGTTGCATCAATCATGCCAACGACCTCGCCGTTTACGTTAAATAATGCACCTGTTCCATCCGACGTACCGGAAATGTCAGTGCCGATCACCTGGTATTCCCCATCGGTATGGTTCTTTTCTGTACCGGATGACGCAATAACTCCATAACCGATAGAATCTCCATAACCAAACGGATCACCCATAGCAATAACCGTATTCCCCTGTTCCGCAGTTCCTGTACGTCCAAGAGTAGCCACCTGTATCTTCTCCGCCGTAGACGCCGCAAGACTGCTCTTATGCACTGCATACACAGCATATCCAAGTGTTCCGTCGCTCTGCTTCACACCTGCCTCATAACTTCTGCCGTCTGCAAATGTCACTTCTACAGCTTCTTCCCCCTGACATACTCTGTTGCTTCCAAAGACCAGGTATTCCTGACCATTATCCGCTATGATCACGCCAGTTACGCTATCCGTACCCGCCGCATCTGTCTCATCTGCTCCTGTTATATTCTCCGCATCAACGGTGTCATCTGCAGCTACCGATATTCTGGCCATACTGTATTTTGCCTTGTCAGCGATCTCTGTCAGGGCTGCACTCATCTCCCGGTAATGATCCATGCTCACTACAAGTGACTGTTCCTCCTCAGCTGTGGCTGTATTCCCTTCATCTTCCTCTTCTTCCGGAATTGTTATCTCATCAGGATCTCCAAGCATCAAATCTTCTGCCCATGGTTTTAGCGCAAAAAAACCAAGACTGGCCGCCATACCAAATACCAGTCCCAGAGCTGCACACTTTATGATCGTACTTTTTCCGATTCTGCCCCGCTTCTTCTCGTCCTTCAAGGTCTCCTGCAGAAACTCATATTCTTCATGTTCTGTCCCGGATTCACCCTCTCTGTCTCGCGGATCACCGTGGTTCTCCATGCTGTTCGTCTCCTTTAACAATTCTGCTATCAGTATACAATATTGCAGAATAATGTTCAATATTTATCCTTTTCTTTAAACCTCAAATACGTTAGAATAAAAAGGAATTAACAGGAGATGTAATATGAATAAGAAAACACTTACCAAACTGGAATTTTATAAAATCACAGAGCTTCTCATGAATGAAGCCACCACACCGGGTGGGCAGCGCAAATGCCGCAATCTCAAGCCTTCTACAGATCTGACAAAGATTGAGTCCATGCAGGAAGAGACCGCCGCTGCATTTACCCGTATTGTTAAAAAAGGACATCTGTCTTTCAGTGGATGCTATCCGATCGAAGAATCTATGAAACGCCTGGAAGTCGGGGCTGCATTAAATACTGCCGAGCTTCTACGTATCGCCAAGGTGCTTACCGCAGCCGGAAGAGCCAAAGCCTATGGACGTCATGAGACCATCGAAGAACTTGCCGACTGTCTGGACAGTTATTTTGATATGCTGGAACCGGTATCTCTTCTTTCTACCGAGATTGACCGTTGTATCATCAGCGAAGACGAGATCAGTGACGATGCCAGCAGCACGCTGAAGCAGATCCGCCGTCAGATCAGCGCAATGAATGACCGTGTACACTCTACATTGACCGGTATGGTCAATGGTCCACTCCGCACTTATCTGCAGGACGCTATTATTACCATGCGTGGTGACCGCTACTGTATCCCGGTCAAAGCCGAATACAGATCTAAGGTGTCCGGCATGATCCATGATCAGTCTGCTACCGGTTCTACACTTTTTATCGAACCTATGGCAGTTGTAAAGCTGAATAATGATCTGAAAGAATTATATGGCAAAGAACAGGAAGAGATCCAGGTGATACTTGCACGGCTTAGTTCTGATGCCGCTGATTATATGGAAGAGATCCGCACCGACTATAAAGTCATGACCGAACTGGATTTCATTTTTGCAAGAGGAAGCCTGGCACTTTCCATGAATGCCAGCCGACCGGTCTTTAATAACGAACGACGCATTCTGATCCGGGAAGGTCGCCATCCATTGATCGACCGCAAAAAGGTTGTGCCGATCACCATTTCTCTGGGTGACACATTCGACCTGCTGATTGTAACAGGACCAAACACAGGTGGTAAAACGGTTTCGCTGAAAACGGTCGGACTTTTTACCCTGATGGGACAGGCAGGACTCCACATTCCGGCACTCGACCGTTCAGAACTCGGTATTTTTGAAGATGTCTACGCAGACATCGGTGACGAGCAGAGTATTGAACAGAGCCTCAGTACCTTCTCTTCTCACATGACGAATATTGTTTCATTTTTAAAGAAGATTAAAGACGATTCTCTGGTACTCTTCGACGAACTTGGTGCCGGAACCGATCCTACCGAAGGCGCTGCTCTTGCCATCGCGATTCTGAGTCATTTGCATGCTCAGGGCATCCGCACCATGGCGACCACTCACTACAGTGAACTGAAGATTTTTGCGCTCGAGACACCGGGCGTAGAAAATGCGAGCTGCGAGTTCGACGTTGCAACGCTCCGGCCAACTTACCGTCTGCTGATCGGTATTCCAGGAAAGAGTAATGCATTTGCCATTTCCAAAAAGCTGGGACTTCCGGACTATATTATCGAAGATGCCAGAGCGCATCTGTCCAGCGAAGCAGAATCCTTTGAGGATGTCTTGACGGATTTGGAAGCCAACCGCCGATTAATCGAAAAAGAAAAAGAAGAAATTGCATCTTACAAGCGGGAGCTGGAACGCCTGAAGAACGAGACCGCATCCCGCCAGAAGAAGTTAGATGACCAGCGTGACCGCATCATCCGCGAGGCCAATGAAAAGGCTCACGCTATCCTGTTGGATGCCAAAGAAACTGCCGATGAAACCATGAAGAATTTCCGCAAATTCGGCAAGGAGAACATCTCTGCTGCTGAGATGGAAAAAGAACGGGAACGTCTCCGCAAAAAGCTGAAGTCTACCAGCAGCAAGGTAACATTGGAAACTGCCAAACCAAGGAAGAAACATAAGCCTTCTGATTTCAAGCTTGGCGAATCTGTACGGGTTCTCAGCATGAACCTGAACGGTATCATTACTTCTCTTCCGGATGCAAGAGGCAATCTTCATGTTCAGATGGGTATCCTGAATTCGCAGGTACACATGTCCGATCTGGAGATCATCGAAGAACAGCCTTCTTACTCTGCCAAGGGTCTGCAGCGCACTTCCAAGGGCAAGATGAAAATGAGCAAATCCTTCTCCGTCAGTCCTGAGATCAACCTGTTAGGCAAGACAGTGGATGAAGCAGTCGCAGAGCTTGACAAATACCTGGACGATGCCTATATTGCGCACCTAAGCCCGGTACGCATCGTACATGGCAAAGGTACTGGCGCACTCCGCAACGGTATCCATGCTTATCTCCGCCGCCAGAAGCATATCAAAGAATTCCATCTGGCTGCATTTGGTGAGGGTGACGCAGGTGTAACAATTGTCGAGTTCAAATAGCGAAGCACTCTGACAACATTTATCATAAACTCAAATAGTGGGGAGAAATAATTATGGTTAGCAAACAGAAAATACTGATCGTTGACGACGATGAAAATATCGCAGAACTGATCTCACTTTATTTAGCAAAAGAATGTTTCGACACCAAGATCGTTCACGACGGAGAAAGTGCTCTGCTCGCATTTGATGCGTGGAATCCGGATCTGATACTTCTGGATCTGATGCTTCCGGGCATTGACGGTTATCAGGTATGCCGTGAGATCCGTGCCCATTCGCAGACACCGATCATCATGCTTTCCGCCAAGGGCGAGGTCTTTGACAAAGTGCTCGGTCTGGAACTGGGAGCCGATGACTATATCATGAAACCATTTGATTCAAAAGAAATGGTCGCCAGAGTCAAGGCCGTACTCCGCAGATATCATCCTGCAAAGCCGGAAATTCCTGCTGACAGCAACAGCAAATGTGTGGAATATCCGGGACTTGTGATCAACCTGACCAACTATTCGGTCCAGGTAGACGGAGAGACCGTAGACATGCCTCCAAAAGAACTGGAGCTTCTCTATTTCCTGGCTTCCTCACCAAATCAGGTATTTACCAGAGAACAACTCCTGGACCACATCTGGGGTTATGAATATGTCGGTGACACTCGTACCGTAGACGTACATATCAAACGTCTCCGCAAAAAGATCAGTGATCATCCATCCTGGAATCTGGGAACCGTATGGGGCATTGGATATAAGTTTGAAGTCAAATAAGGACGCGCGTTATGAATAAAACACCTTCACACACCGGCAGTACGCTGCGATTAAAAATATTGTCAATTTATATCATATTTGGATTTCTGGCAATATTCACTACATCCATTCTGGTATCCGGTTATGCCCTTGATAAGCTCACGGACTATACCGCATCCCGGTTATATAAAAGTGCTAATGTTACCGCATCACAGTATCTGCCCAAATATTTTAATGAAACAATCTCCTTATCGGAAGTCCGCACACAGCTCAGTGGTATCGAATCCTACACGGATGCTGCCGTCTGGCTGGTAGACGCAGAAGGAAATCTGATCTGCAGCAAATCTCCGGATGACTACCCGGATGCGCCAACCGTCATTCCTGACTTTGACCCAACGGAAAATGTCGGAAGTATCTGGCAAAAGGGTGATTATCACGGTTGTTTTACCGAAGATGTTATTACAGTTATTGCTCCTGTCACTCAGGATTTTACAACCAAAGGCTATCTTCTGATCCATCAGAATCTGGACGAGATCAACGCTCTGCAGAATGCGCTGCTCCAGCGTGTATATATTGCCCTGATCATCATCTATCTGTTGTCATTTATGATCTTCCTGGCATTTGAACTGCTGGTACACCGCCCGCTGGTTGAGATCACCCAGGCAGCCACACAGTATGCATCCGGCAATCTAAACTACGAGATTCCGATCCGCACCAGTGATGAAATGGGATATCTGTCGGCATCACTCAACTATATGTCTTCACAGCTTCGGGATATGGAGAACTATCAGAAGAAGTTCGTGGCCAATGTCTCCCACGATTTCCGTTCCCCTCTCACCTCGATCAAGGGCTACATAGAAGCCATGGCTGATGGTACGATTCCTCCGGAAATGCAGAGCAAGTACCTGAATATTATTTTATTTGAAACAGAACGACTGACAGATCTGACGAGAGATCTTCTGGAGTTAAATGCATTTGACACACAGGAACTTCTGCTGAACCGGGAAGCTTTCGATATCCACGAGGTGATCCGTTCCACCGCCGCCTCTTTTGAAGGCACATGCACACAGAAGAAGATATCGATCGAACTGGTTCTTGCCACCAGGCATTTGTCCGTATTTGCTGACAAACACAAAATCCAGCAGGTGCTCTACAATTTGATCGACAATGCGATTAAATTCAGCGATCCGGACTCTATTATTACAGTTGAAACCACCGAACGCGGCGAGAAAGTCTTCGTATCTGTCAAGGATAACGGAGTCGGTATTCCGCGTGATTCGCTGAATAAAATATGGGAACGTTTTTACAAGACAGATTCTTCCCGTGGCAAAGATAAAAAAGGAACTGGACTTGGTCTTTCCATCGTAAAGGAATCCATTCAGGCTCACGGTGAGAATATTAATGTAATCAGTACGGAAGGTGTCGGAAGTGAATTTACCTTCACCCTTCCAAAGAGTAAAGATAGCGCACACTGGTCATAGAAATTATCAATAATTAAGCTTTTAGTATGATAAAAATCGCATGCAATATGTCTACATGTGTAGCAAAAAAGGTGCGGGCAAATGCCGCACCTTTTTCATATCATGCTCTATCTTCATTCTGACCGGTTATATCCGGCTATTTCTCTGCATACAGAATATCTTGTACTGTCCTATCTTCTATATTATCCGGCGTTACCCAGGTATACCCCGTGTTAACATTCGCTTCATTTCCCATATTCAGAACACATCTTGCTTCTGCCACAACCGTTGCATACCCCATACCATATGGATTCTGAACGATCATCCCTGCGATTCTGCCATCTTTCATCGCATCGATCTCTTCCTGATCCGCATCATATCCCATGATTACAACATCCTTCATGTCTTTTCCTTCACATGCTGTCAAAGCCTGCATGGTAGTGTCTCCATTGGTTGCAAAGATGCCTTTCACATCCGGATTCATCTCCAGAATATAATTATAAATGTCTTCATCCGTAATCTGTGCGATTGCATCATCGAGCGCCGTCTGTTGTTCCTCATCAAGCTCCTGACCTTCCACTGGCACAATATCAAGCTGCTGTTCTGCGATCGTCTTCTTTATATCATCGATCTGATCCATGTAATATGGACCTGCCACCGACATATTCGGATGATTATTCTGAATCTCTGCAATAAAATTATTTACTCTTTCCTGCGAAGTCAGGGACTTGCTGTCATGAGCGATCACAACAACCTGTCCGGCATCTCCAAGGCTCTCCACCATATGTGTCGCTACTTCTGTGGATGCTTTCGCATTATCCGTCATTACACTGGCCATGATTCCCTGATAATTACCCACAGAGTCAAATGTTATCAGCGGGATTCCGTTCATAGTCGCCAGATCAAACTGCACTTCACAGGACTTGGAATCTACTACTGCGATTGCCAGCGCCGCCGGATATCTGTCCAACTCTTCATCCAGAATACTGACCTGCTCATCCACATCGTCTGACTTACCAGGTCCACTGTATACTACCTTGATCTTATCCGAACCTTCATACCCAAGTTCTTTATTCAGATCAGCAACTGCGTCCTCGGCACCTGCTTTGACTGTTTTCCAATAGGTCTCAGAACTGCCTTTACCAATGATCGACAAATATGTACCTTTTTCCAGCTCTAATCCATCCACATTACCATATGCTACCGGATTGATCAGATCCAGTTTCGCCTGCTTTGCCTTTTCAGCCTTCTCTTCAGCAGTCTCTTTCTTCTCTCCATTCTGCTGGGTCGAAGATGTATCCTCTTTCTCTGTCTGCGTACTACATGCACAAGTAAGCATTGCCATGCATATACCAAGCGCCGCTACTCTCCATCTCTTTTTCATGCTATCTCTCCCAATAACTATTTCTTCTTAATCTGCCGATGTCGTATAGGTAACTCCTTATTACGCGTATCCTCTGACATCACATAATATGTTATACACCAAAACTGTGAAAAAGTCTTGAAAAATTTCTTAAAAAATTTATTAACATTGACTTTGTATCTGTTTTTAAGCAGGATTTAGCTTGTATATTTCCCTCATTTGTATTATGATTAACTAAAGCTGAGGTATTCAGCCATAATGATTATCACATATTATATAAGGAGGTACTTATCATGGCATACGTAATTAGTGACGAATGTGTTTCTTGTGGTGCTTGTGCAGCTCAGTGTCCTGCAGAAGCTATCAGCGAAGGAGATGCTCATTTCGAAATTAACCCAGATGCATGTCTTGACTGTGGTGCTTGTGCAGATACATGCCCAATGTCAGCTATCTCTGCTGAGTAATTTCGCAAGAATAATAAAGAGTAAAAGCAGCCTGTTCGTAATTGGACAGGCTGTTCTTTTTTGCCGCAAACCTTCCATTGTCACTTCCTGTCAGCCAAATCTATTATCTTCCCGACTCCCTTTGACAAATGCTTCCGTTTGGACATGTTATACTCTGTCTACATGAACTAAGGGGGGATTATATGGGCAACGTATTAAATACATTAAGCAGCGCAACGAAAGAAGATGCCAAGCTTTATAACTGCATCAAAGAACTATATGACCAGGGTGTGCCGTTTGAAGAGCTGAAAGCTCTGATTCCGGATATGAAACGCACCCGAGAACAACTTCGCATCAAGCGTATGCTGGAGAACAATAATGAAATGCTGGTGTCTATGATTACCAAAGAAATGTCTTTTCTTCTGGATGCCAAAGAACGCCAGCAGGAAGAAGAATTCCGTAAGCTTGACCAATTGATCCGCCAGCAGCAGAATTACCGCAAAAATGCTGCTCACAGCAGTGCTGTAACAAGACTTCGCAGGCTTCTGCTTCCCGGTACATCAATATAGATCATCATTTTCTTACTCGATACAGTACGCAAACGGGGCCATGATTAATCAAACAGTTTTGATTACTAATAAAATCTGTTTGATTAATCATGGCCCCGAAAACATATCTGTTAATTCTTTTCCCAGGTAAGATTAGCGAATTTTGTGTAGTCCGGCAGCCATGCCAGATTCACTGTACCAATCGGACCATTTCTCTGTTTAGCGATGATGATCTCCGCCTGATTCGGTGTCTCTGTATCCTTATTGTAATAATCATCACGATAAATAAACATTACCACGTCGGCATCCTGCTCGATGGCTCCTGACTCTCGAAGGTCAGAAAGCATCGGTCGGTGATCCGGTCTCTGCTCTACTGCACGGCTTAACTGCGACAATGCAATGACCGGCACATTCAGCTCTCTCGCCACTGCTTTCAGTGAACGAGAAATATCCGAGATCTCCTGCTGTCTGGAATCACTTCTGCCACCAATACTGCCACTCATCAACTGCAAGTAGTCGATAATGATCAGGTCAAGGCCGTGCTCCAGTTTGAACTTACGACATTTGGAACGAAGTTCTGTAACTGAAATACTTGGTGTGTCATCAATGATCAGATGCGACTTACCGATAATTCCGGCACTCTCGATCAATTTCTCCCAATCGGCATCTTTCAGATTACCCGTTCTGAGACTCTGAGAATCCACCTGTGATTCCAATGAAAACAGACGGTTCACCAGCTGTTCCTTTGACATCTCAAGACTGAATACAGCTACATATCTATCACTCTTGAATGCCACATGCTGGGCGATATTCAGAACAAACGCCGTCTTACCCATAGATGGACGCGCCGCCACAAGAATCAGGTCTGACGGCTGCAATCCGGATAATTTGTAATCCAGATCCAGGAAACCTGTTGGAATACCTGTTACTGTTCCTTTATTTTTAGATGCTTTTTCAATCTTCTCTAATGCGTTAAGTACAACGTCCTTAATCGGGACAAAATCTCCTGCATTACGATTCTGCAGCAGTTCAAACACCTTTTTCTCAGTCATTTCCAAAATCTCTTCCATCGGCTGAGAAGACACATAACAGGTATTAGCTATCTCTTCATTTAACTTGATCAGCTTACGCAGAACCGATTTCTCATATACGATCTGCGCATAGTATCTTACATTGGCAGAAGTCGGCACAGCTGCCACCAGCTCGCGGACAAATTCCAGACTGGATATCTCTTCCGGTACATCCTTTTCTTTCAGGCGTTCCTGAAGTGTGATCAGATCTGCCGGCTTGCCTTCATTAAAAAGTTCTACCATGGATTCAAAGATCACACCATATGAAGTTTGATAAAAATCCTGCCCTGTAATGATCTCTGACGCTGTCAGAATAGCCTCTTTGTCCATCAGCATGGCTCCGACTACTGACTGCTCTGCCTCAATACTGTGAGGCAGCACCCGCTTAATCAGCGCTTCCTCCATGGCGACCTCCCTACTCTTCTACAACGTGTACTTTCAGTTCTGTAGTTACCTTTGGATGAAGCTTAATCGGTACATTGTGTACGCCAAGGCTCTTGATCTGTTCTTTTAACTGAATCTTCTTCTTATCGATCTTCAGACCGAGCTGCTCCTCAGCCGCCTGCGCAATCTCTTTGGAAGACACGGAACCAAATACCTTACCGCCCTCACCGGTCTTAATAGACACTTCAATCTTACCTTTAGCAATCTGTTCTCCCAGTTCTTTTGCTACTTCCAGATTCTCCTGTGCCACTTTATCTGCATTAGCCTTCTGAAGCTTCAGATCATTCATATTCTTGCTATTAGCTTCAATGCCTTTCTTCGTTTTCAGAAGAAAATTCCTCGCATATCCATCATTTACATTTACTACATCTCCCTTTTTGCCAAGAGACTTTACATCCTCTAATAAGATTACTTTCATTTTATATATCTCCTTCCTCGATCATTCTGTCAATCTGCGCTTTCACACAGTTCACCGCCTCTTCCATATTCGTGTGGTCAAACTGTGTACCGGAGGCATTCATGTGACCTCCACCGCCCAGACGTTCCATAATGATCTGTACATTTACTTCATCAATGGAACGTGCACTCACATAGATACGTCCCTGGTATACCGTCAATACAAATGAAGCGCGGATACCTTCAATATCCAGCAGTTCATTAGCCGCCTGTGCCCCAATAATCGTCGGGCTGTCCACCCGCAGATTCTGACCTCTGGCGATTGCAAACTGCTGACGGTATACTTCTGCATTACTGATAATCGATGCTTTTGCCCGATAAGAATCCATATCGTCCCGGAATATCTTGCGAACATATGGAATATCTGCCCCACATCTTCTCAAAAATGCTGCCGCCTCAAAGGTTCGTACACCGGTACGATTCGTGAAATTATTCGTATCGATCATCATACCCGCATACATACTACTTGCTTCCAACGGCGGAATCTTCACATCCTCATCGATGTACTGCAGGATCTCAGATACCATCTCACATGCAGATGATGCATATGGCTCAATATATGACAGCATAGCATTATCAATATTATCACTGCTCTGTCTGTGATGATCCAGTACTACAATGGTCTTCGTCATCTGCAGCAGTTCCGGGCACTCCGTCATCTGCGGACGATTCGTATCTACGACGATGACCATCGAATTATTATTCATCAGATCCTTTGCTTCCGATGAACTGATAAACATATCTTCCGGATAATCCGGGTTGTTAATATAGTCTTCATACACGGAACGAATTGAATTCGTCGGCTTATTCAATACGATATGTGCTTTCTTACCGATTGCCTCTGCTGCACGATAAATACCAATCGCTGCTCCCAGCGAATCCACATCAGTCATCGTATGTCCCATAACCAAAATATTTCCACTGGTCATCATATACTCACGAAGAGCTTCCGCCTTAACACGCGCCTTAACACGCGTGTTCTTATAGCTCATTTCCCGCTTGCCACCATAATAGGTAATACCGTTACAATCCTTAATAACTGCCTGATCGCCACCTCTGGCAAGTGCCTGATCGATAGCCACACGGGCGTAGTTATAACTCTGTGAATAAGAGTCGCTGCTGAGCCCCAGACCCATACTGAGTGTAGCCGGAATCTTATTGCCCACACTGACCGACTTCACATCTTCCAGCAATGAGAAACGATCTTCTTCCAGCTTCTTGAAATCTTTCTTCTTCACTACAACAAAATACTTATCTGTCTCGACCTTTTTGACAATACCATTAACCTTCATGAAATACTGGTTAATCTTACGATCGATCAGCGCCAGCAACAGACTCTGACGAACCTCTTCCACACTCTCGATCACTTCATCATAATTGTCAATATAAAGCATACCGGCAACCAGTCTCTGTTCTTCATTGGCACGGATATATTCATTACGTTCCGTTACATCCTGCATATGCACTGCAATAAAGTACTCCTGCTCTTTCGGCATCTCCATCAACTGCTCAGAATCGCTAAATCCTTTTACAGATATCTTTCTTAGCTCTGCAAGATATTCTCTGTCCTCATAGCGCACCTCACGCTGTACTTTCTGGTCTTCTTCTTTCGGAAACAGGCTGCGGTTGATCTCCGGAATATACTTTGCAAGGCTTCCGGACACTTTACCTTCTCCCTCAAAGATCGCATTAAACTCATCATTCACCCACAGGATCCTGCCATCTTCCATCAGCAGCGCATATGGTACTGACAATTCCTTCAGCAACGTATTCTGTACAACACCATACTGTGCCGAGAACTCTACCAAATCTCGAAGGATCACCGCCCGGTTAAAAAAATACAATGCTCCTACGATCAACATATAAATCAGAACAAAGATCAGCATGATAAATCCCGCTCTGTGATCAATCTTATAGATCCATACATTCATTGCCAGAAGAAGTACCGACATAATTGCCGGCCACTGCATATATAACTTCAACTGTCCTTTCAGCTGTATGTCCCGTTTGTCCTTCATGATGACTCCTCCATCGGCACACAATCGCATACGCGCGCCCTTTCTGGGCATGTGACTCCACTATGCGTACATTATACTACCTTTTTCAGGGAATGGAAACTATATATTTACGCAAAAAAGTCATTTATACAATATTGTCAACACATCTCGTAAGCCTTGAATAATCCTGGTGATGCAAGAAAGCCCTCAGGCTCAACCGTACCTGAAGGCTTTCTATAATCCTTTTAAACTTGCTCTTTCTTACTCTCTGTTAAGTATCTGCTCTCTTACGTAATCGATACTTCCAGCGGACATACTAAACTCATCCAGACCAAGATCCAGAAGGAGTTCGACTGCTTTCTGATCACCAGCCATCTCACCACACATACCGACTTTGATGCCTTCTTTGTGTCCTGCCTCAATTACCTGCTTAATTGCACGTACAACAGCCGGATTGAAGTAATCGTACATCTTGGCAATCTTCTTATTACCGCGGTCAACAACCAGAATGTACTGTGTCAGATCGTTCGTTCCGATACTGAAGAAATCAGCCTCTTTTGCGAATTCATCTGCAAGCATTACACTGGCAGGTGTCTCGATCATCATACCCATCTCGATATTCTTATCGTAAGCCTGTCCTCTTTCGTCAAGCTCTTTCATACATTCTTTCACAAGTGCCTTAGCATTCTTAAGCTCTTCCATAGCAATGATCATTGGGAACATGATTCTCACATGACCAAATGCACTTGCGCGCAGGATAGCTCTCAACTGTTCTTTGAACATATCCTTCATGTCCAGAGAAATACGGATTGCTCTCCATCCAAGGAATGGATTCTCCTCTTTTTCAAATTCATAGTAAGACAGTTCTTTGTCTCCACCGATATCCAGTGTACGGATTGTCAGTTCCTGAGACGCAAGCTCTGCTGCCTCTTTGTATACCACAAACTGCTCTTCCTCTGTCGGGAAGTGTGTATTCTGCATGTAAAGGAACTCACTACGGAACAGACCTACACCATCAATATTCATCGGAAGTGCATTTCTGATATCCTGTACATTACCAACGTTAGCACACAGATAGATTCTCTTGCCATCCTTGGTAACTGCCGGAGTATTTCTCAGACCTTCCAGACGTGCTCTTTCCTGCTCATAAGCAGTTTTCTTGTCCAGATATTCCTTCTCTGTCTCCTCATCAGGCTTCACAACAATAACGCCCTCTCCGGCATCCATACAGATGTACTCTCCATCGTCTACCTTAGAAAGGATACCCTTTACACCTACCAATGTCGGGATTCCAAGACTCTTGGCAATGATAGATACGTGGCTTGTAACACCGCCTTCTTCTGTGATGATACCTTTAACCAGTGCCGGATTGATCTTAACTGTATCAGACGGATACATATCTTTCGCCATAACGACTACAGGCTCAGTCAGAACTCCCAGATCTGGAAGCTTAACGCCCTTAACTACTGCCATCATACGCTTACCAATATCACGTACGTCTGCAGCTCTTTCTTTCATGTACTCATCATCCATAGATGCAAAAATCATAGCAAACTCATCAATTGTGTCGCTGATTGCCTGCTCTACATTAGACTTGCTGTCCTTGATCTTGCTCTCAACGCCATCCTGAAGCATAAAGTCGTTCGCAATTTCCAGATGTGCCGCAAAGATCTCATTCTTTTCAGCAAGCTGACCAAGTTCTTCTACAACAGCATTCTTAGCTGCCGCGAACTTCTCAATCTCAGCCTGAACCTGATCATCAGCGATCGTACCAGTTGCCGGAGTCAGATCTGGCTCAAGATACATATATACTTTTTCAACAACGATGCCTCGGGACGCTGTCTTCTCAACACGAATCTGTTCCATATATTACTCTCCCAGTCCACTTTCAATAGCTTCTACTACAGTCTTGAGTGCTTCTGCTTCATCTTCACCATCACACTCAACTGTGATTTCTGTTCCACATTTAATAGCTGCAGACATGAGGTTCAGAACGCTCTTAGCCTGAAGTCTCTTCTCACCTGCCACAAGAATAATGCTACTCTTGAACGGAGCTGCTGTCTTTGCTAATGTTGCTGCTGGTCTAGCGTGAATTCCTGTTGGATTTGAAACTGTTACTTTCTGAGATACCATAATATCTTCCTCCCTTATTGATTGTTATATTTAATAAATAATAGTGTATACTTCCAGTCATAACTATACACATTGCTAATTGTTAGTATAACCTTTTCACGAATACTTGTCAAATTATTCTAGGCAAAATATCAGTCAAATATCTCCATCATACACTCTTCCTCAAACTGTCTGGAATAAAGGTTATAATAATGTCCTTTTCTGCCAATCAATTCCCGATGTTTTCCCTGTTCTATGATCTTTCCATCCTTCATCACCAGGATCAGGTCTGCATTGCGCACCGTTGACAGTCTGTGTGCGATCATAAATGATGTATGCTCTGCCAGCAGTTCATCCGTTGCCTTCTGAATCAGCTGTTCTGTCCAGGTATCAATCGAAGACGTCGCCTCGTCCAGGACAAAGATCGCAGGCTTTGCAAGAATCGCTCTGGCAAATGAGATCAGCTGCTTTTCTCCGGTAGAAAGACGGTCGCCACCTTCGCCAACATCCGTATCATAGCCCTGCTCCATACGGTCAATCACCTGATCTGCTGATACCCGTCTTGCGGCTTCTTCGACTTCCGCATCCGTAGCATCCAGTCTCCCATATCGTATATTTTCCCGTATCGTGCCGGAGAACAGGTGCGGATTCTGCAGCACATATCCGATCTGACTGTGCAGCCAGAGCTGGGAACGTTTCCGATAATCCACGCCATCAATTAAAATCTCTCCGGATGTAGGCTCAAAGAATCTGCCTGCCAGGTTCACAATTGTCGACTTACCAGCTCCCGTATCCCCTACGATTGCCACCGTTGTTCCGACCGGTATCTTCAGATTCAGATGTTCCAGTACATATTCTTTACCATCCGGATACCGGAAACTCACATCCCGGAACTCGATATCCCCGCGGATCGGTTCCCAGTTTTCCCGCTTCGGCTCTGCTGAATCACCATACCTTTCCAGCACCTCCGGTGTATCGGTAATATTCGGTTCCTGCTCCAGCAGATCCGCCACTCGTTCTATATTGGCCTGGCAAGAAATCATATCAGACAGGAGTCTTGCCAGCTGCTGGATCGGTTCAAAGATTCCCACTGCATAAGACAGAAATACCGACAACGTACCCAGTGCAATGATCTGATGCTCCACAAAATATCCGCCACGCGCCAGCACGAATGCTGTCACCACGGAACTAAAGAACAAAATCATCGGCATATAGATTGCCGTAAGTCTGGCAAGTGTCATGGAGTGCGACTTCATCCGTCCGGTCACATTACAAAATGTATGATCATTTAACTCCTCCATCGCCAGCGTCTTACTGGTTTCCACTCCGGTGATCCCTTCATTAAACGCTCCTGTTATTTCTGAATTGACCTCCCGGATATCCCGGTTCCAGAACAACATCTTTTTCTGAAAAACAAAAGTCAATCCTGCAATAAACGGAACTACCAGCATAATGATCGCTGCCAGCTTCCAGTTCAATGCAAACATGATGGCAAATACACCAAGCACATACCCGAACGCCCAGAACATATCTACCAGCCCCCAGGCAATCACCGATGCGATCTTTGAAGTGTCACTCATCACCCTCGCGTGGATATATCCCACTGGAGTTGTATTATAATAAGAAAACGAAAGCTTCTGCAAATGTACAAACTGGGCTCTCTTCATATCTCTTCCCACGTTCATTTCAATCGTAATTGCCGCCCGGACACTGAAAAACACACAGACCATCTGCATAATGATAACCCCCACATATGCGATTACAAACAACTGGATTCCGTGCAGTGTATCCGGCACAATAAAATGATCGATCGCATAGCTCTGGAATAGTGGAACTGCCACATCCACAAGAATCAACAATATATTCAGACTAAATGTGGTCGCAAATTCCTTACGATATGGGCGGAAGAACGGAAACATCTGTTTCCAGATTCCGATACTGAGGCTCTTCGGTTCTTTTTTATTACTCTGCATCAGAATCACCTCCCTCATTCAGAAGTCTCCTGTCATCCTGATTCAGCTGGATCTCATAGATTTTCTGATAAATACCTCCGTGGTGGATCAGTTGTTGATGCGTGCCACACTCCTCAATCACGCCATGATTCAGCACCAGAATCTGATCTGCTTCCATCAATGTCGTAATCCGGTGTGAGATCAGAATTACGGTAGCTTCTTTCATTTTCGACCGGAGTGCACGTCGGATCCGCACATCCGTATCCGCATCCACTGCGGAAAGTGAATCATCAAAGATCATGATCGGTGCCTTTGCGATCAGCATCCGCGCGATTGCAACTCGCTGCCGCTGTCCGCCGGACAAGGTCACACCACGCTCACCCACGATCGTATCATATCCATCCGGGAATGCCATGATCGTATCATCCACGCAGGCAATCCTTGCAGCCTCACGGATTTCATTCATCGTCGCATCAGGATTAGCAGCTGCGATATTGTCCCGAATGGTTCTGGAAAATAAAAAAGGCTCCTGCAACACCATTCCTACATGACTGCGTATCCAGCTTCTCGGAATATCACGGATATCCACACCCCCGATCTGTACCGTTCCCTTCTTCAACTCATAAAGGCGATCCAGCAAATGTACGATCGTTGTCTTACCGCTTCCCGTTCCACCAAGAACACCGCAGGTTGTCCCTTCTTTTATATGAAAGCTCACATCTTCCAGTACAGACTGATTCTCTTCATAGCCAAAGCTTACGTGATCAAACACAATGTCCGTACGCTCCGGAATCACGCCACTCTCAGCCATTTCTTCTTCTGCCGAATCCAGAATGTAATTCACCCGGTCAAATGACACGCCCGTCTTACTCATTTCCGACAGGATCCTTCCCAGACTTCGCACAGGCCATACCAACGTCGTATTATAAGATGCAAATGCAATAAATTCTCCGGCTGTAATAGATCCATGCACCGCTTCGATTGCACCAAGCGTCACGATCACAAGCACCTGTAATCCGGTAATCAGATCACCCACTGCCCAGTACAATCCCGACAATGTACCAAGCCGGATCCAGAGTCTGGCAAATATCTCATTTTTCTCATCAAACTGATCAATTTCAAACCTTTCTCTTCCAAATGCCCGCACTACTCGCACACCCGTCGCATTCTCCTGCACCACCGTTGACAGATCTCCTTCTGCCTCATCCGCTGCCGTATAATTCTTCGCGATCAGATGATAAAATATGCCGGAATACAGTACAACAACCGGTGTAAAGGCAAGTGCCACCATTGTCAGCTTCCTATTCATTGTAAGCATCATTGCCAGCGACACCACCAACAGGAACACCGTACGAAACACTTCCAGCACCTGGGTAACTACAAAGTTTCTTATTGTCTCTACATCTGCCGTGCAACGCTGTATAATATCTCCTGTCTGCACACCATCATGCCACTTCATCGGCAGTCTCTGCACATGTGCAAACAGAATATCACGCATATTCTTTGCAAAGGTCTCTCCCGCCTTTGCCGTCTGACTCCGATACAGATAGATCATAATTCCATTCACAAGAGCAATGCCGATCACCTCTAGCGAAATCAGCCAGATATGCTCTTTCAGGTACGGAATTCCATCTTCCACAAGCACACGGTCAATAGTAAATCCAAAAATTCTCGGAATCAGCGAATTCAGAAGCGTAGACGCAAGTGATGCCAGCAGAATAATGATAAAACACCCTCTGGTGCCCTTTGAAAATCTGAGGATCAGTTGTATTTTTCCATTCTTGTCTCCCATACACACTCCCTGTAACTTCCTGTATAGTCTTATACGATTTTTGTTATTGAGTTTATTATACATGAAGCAGTATACTATGTATATAACGTAACGCCGATTGTAAAAGTACACCTTACAAAATACTTTACAGGCATTTTCACACAATCAAATGAAAGGATTTTATCAATTATGAAAGCAAGATGGAATTCACACTGTACTCAGTGTCTGCTGAAAAAGCACCTGACAAATTACCCGGATACAGCCACGGAAGAAGAACGGCTCACCTACATCCGCCGACTGTTCTCTATTCTGACAGAGATAGCTCCCGGCGAAAGCTCTCCGGTCATCGTCAACCGCATCCTTACCCTTCAGAAAGAAATGTTTGATCAGTTCGTTGATTATACCGATATCAAGAAACATTTCAATCAGCTTATGCTGGAACAGGAAGACTGGATCTATGCCGATATCTCTTCTGCCACTGACCCGATCCGCCGTGCTTTACAATACGTCATGAAGGGAAATTATATTGACTTTGGTGTGCTGTCTGACGTAAACAGCGAAAAATTAATGGAACTCTTGTCGCAGGCGAAAGACCAGACAATCGATGAGCAGATATTTGAAGAACTGATGCAAGATCTTACATCAGCGAAAAATATGGTACTACTGACCGACAACTGTGGCGAGATCGTATTAGACAAGCTTCTCATCCGCACGATCATGTCTCAGTTCCCGGATCTGCAGATCCACGTCATCGTCCGCGGCGGTCATGCACTGAACGATGCCACCATGGAAGATGCCTGTCAGGTCGGGCTCCCGGATCTGGTTAAGGTCATCGGCAATGGTACCTGCCTGCAGGGAACTTATCTCCCGGACATATCAAAAGAAGCCCGTGACCTTCTGGAACAGGCGGATGTAATCCTTTCCAAAGGCCAGGGCAACTTTGAAAGTCTGCAATACTGCGGACTGAATATTTATTATCTTTTCCTATGTAAATGCGATTTATTTACCAAACGCTTCCACACACATTTATACAACGGCATTCTTACGAACGACCGTTATGTGTAATCCGGTGAAATACTATCGTAAAGATGATGCCTTTGACCACTGAAGTCAGAGACATTGCCCACCAGATTCCATCCAGTCCCAGCGGTGTGGCCGCAAGTGCCATTGCAAATGGGATTCTGGATCCAGTAAACACGATACTGATGATGCTGCACAGTCTGGTTCTTCCAAGACCGGACAGTGCACCTATCGTCATCAGTTCCACGCTCATAAATGCTTCACTGATTCCAATGATCAGAAAATAACTCACTGAGATCTGTATCGCTTCCGCTTCATGGAAGAATATCTCTGACAACGGTTCCGGAAAGATGAAAAAGAGTGCCATGATCAGGCATCCCCATGCTGCGATTGTGCGGAATGCGATCCAATATCCTTTACGGATTCTGTCCATCTTCCCTGCCCCGTAATTCTGCGCAGAAAATGCATTGATCGACGCCGCGAATCCATCTGCCGTATTCCAGGACAATGCTTCTACCTGTCCCCCTACCCTCTGGACAGCCACCGCCGCCGGGCCAAAATCTGCCACCATACGGGTGAGTACCATGGAAATCGCACAGTATGCAGTACTTTGAAGTGCCGTAGGCACACCAATCCGAAAGATCCCCTGATAATATTTCTTTTCCGAAGGGCGAAACAGATAACATTCTGACAATACATTTTTCTTTCCGTCTCTGATCACACCAAGCACCAACACCGTCATTACAATAAACTGTGCCAATACCGTTGCGATCGCCGCACCGACTACTTCCAGTCTTGGAAATGGACCAACCCCCAGTATCAACAGCGGATCCAATACTACATTTACAAAAAGTCCCAGAAAGTTCGCCACGAGCGGTGTCTTCGAATCTCCCTGTGCCGTATAAATTCCCGTAAGCACGACCGTCAGATAGGAAAATATCACCAGTCCGCAGGTAATCCGTGTATATACCACCGCATATCGTACCGTCTCAGCATCTCCCACATGAAAAAGTGCGATCAGTTCATCCGTAAAAAGGGTACAGACTGCCGCAAATATAACAGCAAATATAACCGTAAGCTGGACAGCTGAACAGGCATACTGTCCTGCTTCATCACGCCTTCCACGTCCCAGCGCCTGGGCTACATTCACCTGTCCTCCCATTTTCGCCAGAGCAGACAATCCCTGCGACAGCCACACGTACATACCGCCCACACCGACACCGGCCACTGCACGTGAACCAAGCATTCCAATCCACGCCATGTCCGTAATGCTGTAAAATGTATTTAAAAAGGACGTTGCCATGATCGGCAGCGCCAAAGCAATCAATGCTTTCAAAATCGGTCCTTCCGTCAGAACCACCTGTCTGTTCTTACTCATGTTCTTCTCCAATCAATGCTCTACCATAGACATGATAGCATAATCATCCCTTGTCGTAAATCGGATATCCGGCTTTTAAATACTTCCGATATCATAGACCGGTTCCTGCCTTTCACGAAGCACAAACCGGTCATCATCGAACTTTAAATCTGATTCTCCTTAATGCAGGCATAAACTGATTCTGCTAAGCTTTTATGTTCTTCCGGCATCAGATGCAGCGCATCCTCTTCGGATGGCTTGGCTGCCTGTGCCGCATCCAGGAAAATACATCCATTCCGGTCAGCTACTGCCTTGTAGCAGGCCGGAAATTCTTTAGATCTTGTTATCGCGCTGTCATCAAAATGATCTCCGAATGTCAGCTTGCTGATATTTCCCCCAATCTCCGGCGGTGACATCAATATGATCTTCGGGCAGAACTTCTGCTTCTCTGCTGCAAAATCACAGATCTCCTGCACCAGTCTCTCCGCACCTGCTGCGATCTCTTCCGTACAAAGTCCAAAGTCCATCTTCAGGTCATTGGTTCCAAGCATCATCACCACTGCATCAACCGGCTTGTGGGAATTCAGGCACGGTTTCAGATATTCCAGTCCGCTCTTCCAGCCCTCGCCCGGCGCTTTATATATCGTAGTTCTTCCGTTGCATCCCTCTTCGATTACTTTATACTCGTTTCCCAACAGCTGCTGTAATCGTCCTGTCCAGCGAATGTCCTCTGGCCATCTGCCGCCAGTCACAGGATTATAACCATACGTATTAGAATCACCATAACAAAGAATTGTTTTCATCACTCCACCGATCCTTTCTTCAAAATCCGGAACATATTCTTATGAAAATCCAAGATACCTTCCTGTTTCATTTTTCCAAGTTCTTTTGACAGGGCGCTTCGATCCAGATTCAGATATTCTGCCATCTGCTGCCTGTTAAATGGAATCTCGAAAATCTCACCGTCCGCTTTCAATGACTGCGCCGTCAGATACGTAAGCACACGCTCTCTGATCGTCTTCGGCGTCGTACAGAAAATGCGCTGGGATAAGATCAGATTCTTCCGCAGCGAAATCTGCAGCATATTCTTCTGAATCTTCTCCTGCCAACCGCTTCCTGTATTTGTTAGAATCCAGCGGACATCCAGCCAGAGTACATTCGTATCCTCAGCCGCAGACACTTCCACCATCATCGGTTCCTCACAGAACGCATACGTCTCCGCAAACACTTCGCCTTCTCCCACTTCACTCAGGATACTTTTATTCCCCCATGGATCTACGGTCTCAATATGGACACGACCTTTCGTCACGACCCCCAGTTCGTGTATCACATTTCCCATCCGACAGATTCGCTCATTCTTCCGATACTCTGTCTCCCACAGACAATTCATCTCTTCCATTTCTTTCCATTCTGCATCGCTCACGCCCCGGAATAACGGATTCGCAATATCATTCATATTCCGTCCCCTTTCGTGGTTATAACCACCGATTTTTCATTTTCATTATAATAAACTAAGTCCAGTAACACAAGATTAATATTAGGAGGAATCACTTATGATCAGAAGAATCATTCATATAGACGAAGAGAAATGCAATGGATGCGGAGCCTGCGCAGATGCCTGTCACGAAAGTGCTATTGGCATGGTTGATGGGAAGGCAAAACTCCTGCGAGATGATTACTGCGACGGGCTGGGCGACTGTCTGCCGACCTGTCCGACCGGCGCCATCACATTTGTAGAACGAGAAGCCGCGGCATATGATGAAGCTGCCGTGCTCGCCAACCAGAAAGCAAAGCAGGAAAAGGCTAACGTCCAGGCAAACACGCAGTCAGCACCTGCTGCCAAGCCTGTATTCTCCGGATGTCCCGGCTCCAGAATGCGTACCCTGCACACGGAAGTCTCTGCCAGTGAGACATCCACAGAAACTGACAATGGGACATCCACACCGGCTGCTCCGCTGACCTCTCAGCTTGGCCAGTGGCCATGCCAGATCAAACTGGTCCCGACACATGCACCTTACTTCAACGGAGCTAAACTCCTGATCGCGGCAGACTGCACCGCATACGCTTACGCCAATGTGCATCAGGAATTCATGAGGGGCAAGATCACGATCATCGGATGTCCGAAGCTGGATGCCGTTGATTACAGCGAAAAACTGACAGAGATCATTGCCGGAAATGATATTAAGAGTGTCACCGTGCTCCGCATGGAAGTGCCATGCTGCGGCGGACTGGAGCAGGCTGCTATCACCGCATTGAAGAATAGTGGCAAATTCATCCCGTGGCAGGTTGTGACATTCTCAATCGATGGAAAGATATTAGAATAAATCCATAAAAAATCACTCAAGCGACCAGAGCCTGAGTGATTTTCCCTTTTTATCGCCATAAGATTACCCACTTCACGGTCAGAATTCTGTGGAAGTTGCACGCATACCTGAACGTATATTTTTTCTAATTCAAATTATTTTTAAATATTTTTAGATTCGTAACATTTGTTACATACTTTATCCACATTTCCGGTTATCCTATAGACACAACAAAGAAAACAAATCAAACAACAAAGGAGTGTCAGTTATGAAAAAATATATTTGTGAACCATGTGGCTATGAATACGATCCGGCAATCGGTGACCCAGACGGCGGTATTGCACCGGGCACGGCATTTGAAGATATCCCGGACGACTGGGTATGTCCAGTCTGCGGATTAGGAAAAGACGTATTCGTTCCCGCCGAAGATTAATTACCCATTTTCGCCAGACACCTTATCGTAGTCCAGAATCTGTATTTTATTTCTGGAAGACAGACGAATCAATCCCTCGTCCTGGAGCGCAACTAACATCCGGGACAAGGATGGTCTCGTCGCATTCAGATACGAAGCCAGTTCTTCCCGATTCATATGCAGCGTCACGTTGTAATCGGAATTACAGTTTTCCAGCAGAAATGCACAGATTCTCTGACGGAGATTACCGCTTGTAAGCACTTCAATCTGATGATTATTCTTATCCACTTTTTCAGCGAAAAGCTGAAGCATATTAAAGATCACCTTACTGTGATGCACACAGTTACGCTCACATCTTCCTCCAAAGAAGTTCTGTGAGACTTCCAATAGTGTCGCTTTCTTCCTTGCTCTGGCATAACAGGAATACCCCGGCTGACGTAAGAACAGTTCAACCTCACCAAAATATTCCCCTTCAGCCAGCATGGACATCCGCGTGATCTTTCCATTCAGATTAATACTTCCAACTTCCACTTCTCCCTCAAGAATGAAATACAGCTTCTGCGGACGGTCTTCCTGTCTGAAAATGTATTCATTTTTCTGATATGTACGAGTCACTGCCTGAGAGCAGACCAGACTTTTCTGCATCTCTTCTTCAGTCAGATCTCGAAATATCTGTAGCTTTTGTAACGTCATAATACCAGCCAACCTTTTCTCTGATGATATGGTTTCATTATAGATCAGTGAAAAAAGTGATTCAATAACGCGAGGTGATTTTCATGAATAACAAGGCAATGTACAACTTATCTTACGGACTCTTTGTATTAACCGCACGGGAAAATGAGAAAGACAACGGCTGTATTGTAAATACAGTAGCACAGGTCACCACTTCTCCGAATCGAATTCTCGTGGCTGTAAACAAAAATAATTATACCCATGGCATGATTCTTCGGACGGGTGAATTTAATGTTTCCATCCTGACGGAACGTGCTGCATTCAACACATTTAAGCACTGGGGATTCCAGAGTGGTTCCGATGTTGATAAAGCTGTCGGCATTACCTTTCGGCGTGCAGACAATCAGCTTATTTATCTCGCTGAAGAAACCAATGCCTATATCAGCGCCAAAGTCATCTCCACCACGGATCTCGGAACACATACCTTATTCCTTGCCGATGTAACAGACGCAGAAATATTGTCCGATGATCCATCCGTAACCTACAGCTATTACCAGCAGCATATCAAGCCGGCACCGGCGAAGACTGCAAAAAAAGGCTATATCTGTACCGTATGTGGTTATATCTACGAAGGAGAGCCATTACCGGAAGATTTCATTTGCCCGATCTGCAAACATCCGGCATCCGATTTCAAACCGTTGTAACAATAAAACGATTGTATTCATAAAGGAGAACCGCTTATGACAAACATTACATTTGACGATAATTTAATCACCGGAAACGATACCATTGATACCCAACACGAAGAACTGATCAACCGCATTCAACAGTTCGTAGCAGCCTGCGAATCCGGCGATGGCAAAGTCAAAGCCATTAAAATGCTGGATTATCTGGACGAATACACCAACTTCCATTTCCAGGCCGAAGAAGAATTGCAGAAAAAAGTATCCTACCCAGAGCTTGCAAAGCATCAGGAAAAGCATGATGAATTTAAGAAATCTATCCAGGAATTATATGATTTTCTGAATGAGAACGAAGGTCCGAACGAGCAATTTATAGAACAGGTTAAAATCAACGTCGTAGACTGGCTCTTCAAGCACATCAAAACTTTCGACCGGTCAGTTGCAGAATATATACACCTTAACAACAATGCGGAAAGATTATAAACACTTAAAGAAGAGGAGCCAATCAATTTGATATGCTCCTCTTCTTGAAATCTTCTGTATTAATATTCGGAGATGCCATATATCTCGGCTGTCCACCGCTTTCTCCCGTATAAGATGGATCAAATGCAATCGCAAAATATCCCCTCTCTGCCATTGTCTGTGCATACAATCCGAAACACTGCTCCTTTACTGCTCCAAATGGTCCGCTTACAGCTATTGCCGGAAGTTTCTCTTTCGCATCCTTCGGACTATACATATCAGCCGCAAGAGTAATACCATATCGGTTCACAAATGTAACCTTCTTATGTTCTACATAATCACTCTTTAGAATTGCAAAACTGCTTTATATAATATATGATAAGCTCATCTTATATCCTAAACCTAACTTTAGGTCAAGATTTTTCAACCCAGATTCGTAAAATTTACGAAAGAAGATATTCAGAAATTGTACGATGCCGGTCATAAGTAAACTTCTTGAACATATATATTCTTCATGTTATACTTTAATTGTGTAATCCATTTGAAAGCAGGATGCGATTTTCTGATTACGATATACCCTCTAGTTTACAAAGGAGGGATGCCCCACGAACACAATGGAAGTTCTTACTTTATTGCTAGTAATTTTCGCGGCACTATCTTACATAGATAATCATAGTAAAAAGAAATAGCATCCCTCGCCCAAGGTAGATGCTATTTCAAAAATATAACTCACTGAGGGCATATCGGATTCGCATCCGATTACCTTTCTAAGTAGATTATACACTGGGGTACTTGAAGTTTCAAGTACCCCTTTTCATAAAATTCAAATCCGTATCATTTTGATTATTTCCCACCAAACACTCCCGCTATCTTATCCGTGTATTTTTTCACATATATTACAAATGTCCAGATTCCAAAATAATGCTTCATCAGTTCATCGCATTCTTTCCTGGTAATCTCCGGCTCTCTGTCTGCCACACACATGGCATCATACATAACGATGCCTTCCTTCACCTGGAACGGCAGCATCTTGAATCCGTTATTTTCATAGAATGCCTTACGTCTCACACGCTGCTCATAATTCTCTGCATTCGGATCCATCTCTTCGATACACAGGAAAATACGACTGTCACTGTACTTTTTCTGAATGGTCTGTAAAATTCTGCCTCCGTATCCGGCTCCACGCTTCGTATCATCTATCGCGAGATAGGATATATAGATGATATCTTTATAATACACATTATATACCAGCCCTATCAGCTCCTCATGATCATATACTCCGTAGAATTCTCCTCTGCCGTCACGCGTCAGCATCTTGAGCATCCAGAATGGTATCTTTTCTTCTCTTGGAAAGGCCTCTTTATATATATCCTTCAGTCCTTTCCGATTCAATTTGTTATTCCTGTATCCGACAAATCTAAGTCCTGACATTCTTTAACACCTCTCGCTTATCATTAGTTTCCAAACATCATAGCACACTTAGAATTGCTTTTCAATCTCTATACACATTCTATATAATCTCGGTAATCTGCCTCGCTGGCAAATAACATATATTCGTCTTCTACGTATCCCATATAACCTTCTGCCGTTGCATATCCTTTCATATTTACACCTCCGCCATTGCCTTGTTTTCAGGCTTTTTTCTCATTTATGGCTTCAGTATAATAAATAAGGTGTCCATTAATGCGGACACCTCAAATCTTTTTTCATTTATTCTTCGTCTTTGATTTCTTCTCCGGCAAGCTTCATAATATCTGCCACATCATCCTCGGATATCTGCATCCGGTCTGCAACTTCATCTACAGATACTTTCCTTCCGTACTCTTCTTTCATATTGCGAATGGTCTCGTCAAGATCAGATACCTTTTGCACCATCTTGTCTTCCTGACGCTTCGTCTCACTCTGCGACTCCAGTGTCATCTGCATATCCATGCGGACTTTCTCAAGAATCTCTTCTTCCACGGGCTCGCCTTCTGCTTCACTCATTGCCATCATCAGACTCAGGCTTCCCTCCTGGATCAGATCTCCAATAAATGCACCTGTTGTATGCACCTTGATTGCTTCCTCTACAACTTTCGGAAGATAATAATCCAGCATTGCCTCCTGCTCATTCGTCACATCCATGTTGCTGATATCCTGCAAGTACTCTGCCACATACGCCTTTTCCTGCTCGGTAAGGCTGGCTCTCGGATCTTCCTCCCCAGCTTTCTCGCTGGCATGACCTGTATATCCTGCCACCTCGATCTTCTGTGCCATCAGGAATTCCACCACCAGCTCCATCTGTTCTTCCGTAAGATTCTCGTCACGGAAAAATGCCGCCAGCTCTTCCTGCGTCATACGGTTACCCTGCGCTGCTGCTTTCGCAAGAAGCTCTGCTAATTTTTTCTGAAATTCTTCTCTGTCTGCCATATCTATAACCTCTCGTATTTGCCCATGTAAATATAATTACCTCAGAACCATATGCTCAATCATGCTCTGAGCGCTAAACCTATTGTAATATGACGCAGACAAACTTTCAACTACATTTCCCCGGCAGTAATTGCTCCGACCGGACAGACCTTTTTGCAATTGCCGCAACAGATACAGGTCACAGGATCGATCACCGCATGCCCGCCATCCATCCGGATGCAGGCGCGCGGACAGGCATTCTGGCAGGCTCCGCAGCCGATACAGCCTTCCTCTACTTTATACGTTTCGCCCTTTACCTGTTCTCCGCCAAATGCGAAATTCTTCTTCTCAATCCGCTCTGTCTGCAACGAGAACCATTCGCCCTGACCACGGAAGATCTGAAATACCGTCAGCACGCCTCGGGATTCTTCCGTCGGGTAAATATCATACATGTACGGATTCTTTTCAAAAAGTTTCGGCAGTAACTCCGGTCCAAGTTCTCTCACCTCTCCGGCAACAGATACCGCCACACTGTGCATGGTATCCGTTCCTTTCAGAGCCGTCAACGCAATATGCGGTGAACAAATCAATCTCTTATAAAATTCCTTTCCCGTGGCAGTCAGAAAATATATACTGTCATCATCACAATCCATCAGGTCAATGGCGCAGGTCACAGGATGCTCATCCTCGTCTGTTGTCGCCATGATAGATGTATGTATTTCCTCTACCACATATCGGAAAATATCTTTAACTTCCACTGAATTACCTCATTCCTTTCATTGCCGGAGATACACGCTTATACACCAGCATCGTAATCACTGATACGATCAGACCTTTAAGAATATTGCCCGGCAGCGCACTGTACAACACTACATCCAGTTTGGTATGGATAAATGGAATCACCTCAGCAAATGATGCAATTACCTGATCAATCGGCATGAAGATCTGATACATCGGAAGCAGCACAAAGTAATTCATAATTGCCGCCATAATACCCATTGCCACACTTCCTGCCACACCGGATACTACTGCCATCTTTCTGGTCTTTTTCTGCTTATAGATCAGTCCTGCGGTAAATACCAGGCTTGCACCCATCAGGAAATTCGCCAGCTCACCGATTCCACCGGTTGAAGTAGACAGTGCCTGCAGTACATTCTTAATCAGTTCTACAACGGTGCCTGCCACCGGTCCTAATGCAAATGTAGTCAACAATGCAGGTACATCCGATGCATCCATTCTGGCAAATGACGGTGCTAACGGCATCGGCACTTCCAGAAATGCAAGGATATAAGAAATTGCCGCCATCAACGCAATTACCGTAAGATAACGTGCCTTTCCTGTGGTCTGTGCGCCGGCCTGTACTGCCGCTGTTTTTGTTGTGTTCTTTTCTGTTGTGTTACTCATGATGTTCTTCCTCCCATTCTTTCAGGGGAACTCTGTACATAGAAAGGCAGCCCCATTCGGGACTGCCTGATCTACATCTTTATACAGATATCGGAATCTCCTGATTCCTTCATCGCTATCTGCTCTTCTATGTACATCCTCTTTCATCCGGACTATAACCGTCGGTACTGGAATCTCACCAGTTCGGCTCTGACTGTATTCAGAGTTCGCAGACTTTACTGCCGGTGGGGAATTGCGCCCCGCCCCGAAGATATTGTTATTTTCAAGAAAAGGTTAGCACTTTCTAATCCATGTGTCAACCCCGGATTCTCCCATTACATCCTCCTGAGATGATATTCCCTCTTCATTCCATACATAATGCTTCTGGATACTACATCTACAATAATAAATCCAAACGCGATTGCCAGACAGGTTGCAAATAAAACCACGGTCTCGCCAAATGCCTGTGAAATGTCTCCTGCCACACATGCATACATCAGATAATACAGGTTCGGTCCTGGAATCAGCGGAAACACCGATGCTGTCAGGAATATGGTCGATGGCGCCTTATTAACACGCGACATGACAAATGCATAAAATGCCACAAAAATCGCCCCCATCAACGTCGCCAAGAAATTACTTGGTTTTATCGCATATACCACCACATAAATCCCCCATGTAAAAAATGCCCCAATACCACTATACACTACCTGTATTCCTCGTATCTTAAACCACCATGCAAATCCGGTACATGCAATCGTACAGGAAATAAGCTGGATCAGTATACTGTGATTCAGGATGAATGTATCTGTTGTGCCCTCATGGAACATCAGCAGTGCTATCGCGATTCCAAATGCGATACCCGCAGCGCCAAGCATCGAACTCATAATATGTAAAAATCCTGATATAAAGTCACTCTGAAGGATATCCCGGATACCATTTGTCGTACTGAGTCCACTGATCAACAGCATGACGATACCGATCATAATCCGATCCGGATGATTCGCAAGTCCAACCCTGCTTGCCAGAATAATGATGAGTTCCCCCATAAATGCCATCAGCGTATTGTATACCATCAGGTTATCTTCTCTCTTCGACAGCAAGTCACCCACATATACGATCAGAATTGACACAACCGCTGCTACCAGCGCATCCTTCGTATTACTTCCAAAGAATACTGCGAATCCTGTACCACCCATAATGCCCGCCAGATAACGGGTGAGCCGCTTCTGCTTCGGTCGGTTCATAACTTCCAGATACTTCTCATGCAGCTCCTTTTCATCCGGTGTATTCTGACAGACATAGCGGCACAGATTGTTCAGATAATCCAGTCTGTCAAAATTCGGCTCCCCTCCATTGACATGACGGATCTGTGTGATAATCTCACCTTCCGGAGTCTCTACTGTCACCTGTATATTACTCGGAATAACAAATACATCCGATTTTACAAACCCATAGCTTCTGCACATCCGATAAAAGCTGTCTTCCAGACGGAAGTTCTCTGCTCCGCTCCTGAGCATCCCCTCTCCAATGTCCAGAATTCCCTGTACGATCTTATAATAATTCATTCCAATTCATCCTTTTCCCAAGTTCTATAACAATTCCATTCAGCCCCTCCATACAAGAAAAACTGTTACTTGCATGCAAGCATGCTATAACAGCCTTTCTTGTGCGAAGGGGCTGAACAGTAACCTTTTATTCCAGATTGTATCATGATTTTTTCAATGCGTAAAATGTATTTATTGGTTTTTTCTATAACTATTTTAAATAACATTATTATTTTTTCTAATATTACTTTCTTTTCCTGTACAGTTATAATGGAAATAGGTATAATAACGCGTTCTGAAAGGAGTTCGACATATGAGAGCATTGATCGTAATTAAAAAAATTGGAAAAAGCTTTACCGAGTTTCTCTGCCGAGACTGGACACCAGCCGAGAAGATCCTCGTAGCCACCTGTTGTGTACTGTACGGAATGATCCACGGCTTTCTGATCTCACCGATAAAAAAAGGTGTATCGATTGGCTGTAATAACGGCAATAACAGTGATAACTATTACGGCGATCTGGATGATGATTTCATGTTTGACGACGAGTATTAATCCATTATATCCCCTTATGAATCAGGAGACTGTTCTGCTTATATCACAGACGGTCTCCTGTTTAGGTTCTTATCTTCACCGTTTCCATTTCAAACGTGGGAGCACGCCTTCTTCCAATCGATATCCGATATAGGCCGCAATGCATCCAGTTATAATTCCTCCCAAAATGTCTGTCGGATAATGTACGTACAGGTATAATCTGGAAAATGCGATCAGCACGGCAAGTACCAGTGCCGGTTTCCACATCTTGTTCTCTCCGGCAAGGTAGAGTGCCATCGCTGCCGTAAAGGACGCCGCTGTGTGTCCGGATGGAAAGGAATAATCATGTGGCCTTGCAACCAGAAGCTGTATCGATGTATTCACATCAAACGGTCTGATTCGTCTAACCAGATTCTTCAGGATTCCATTGCAAAGCACGACATCCACGCACAGCGCCAGCATCAGGATCACTCCGGTCCGTCTGGTCTTCGGAATAATCAACAAGATTACCGTCAACAGGATCCATATCATCCCTGCATTTCCCAGTTTTGTAATCACGCACATGATTGTATCCAGGATTGGTGTACGCATATGTTGTATTGCATTTAAGATACTAATTTCCACATCGTTCACTTCTTTCTTTGATAAACTACATCGACTGGATTGCACATCCTTTTCTCCGGTATTCTGCCGCATTGCCCTTCACGCTCTTGATGTCCGCGTCCTTTCCACACACACGGCATCTTTCATTACGATTCGGGAATCTGACAATACGGTTCTCCATCGTCAGTCCGTCAAATACATACATTTTATTGGTCAGCAATTCACCTGCACCGGTAAAATATTTCACCGCCTCCAATGCCTGCACGCTTCCGATGATTCCCGCCATCGCACCGATCACGCCCGCCTGCGAACAGTTCTGGACACTGGACGGCTCCGGTATCTCTTCAAAGATGCATCTGTAGCAGGTACACTTGCCATCCGGCACATAGGTCATTACCTGCCCCTGAAATCTCAGGATACCCGCATGGCAGAATGGCTTGCCCGCCAGTACACATGCATCATTGATCAGGAACTTTGCTTCAAAATTATCCACTGCATCGATAACAAAATCATACTCCGATATGATCTCTTCGGCATTCTGCGGCGTGATAAATTCCTTATATGCTTTCACCTGAATTCCGCTGTTGAGATGTTCCAACACCTGTTTTGCAGATTCTGCCTTATTCTGATCCACCATCGATTCACTGAAGATGATCTGTCTCTGCAGGTTCGACATACTCACGACATCCGCATCCATCAGCCCGATCGTGCCAACTCCTGCACCCGCAAGATACAATGCTGCCGGTGCACCTAATCCACCTGCACCTATGATCAGCACTTTCGCATTCTTTAATTTCAATTGTCCATCCATTCCGATCTGCGGCAGAATGATCTGACGGTCATAACGGAGTAATTCCTCTCTGCTATATCCAGAGGTATGTTTCAGAAGCCATGAACGATAGCCACCCTTCAAGTTATAAGCATCATATCCCATTTCCCGGAGTTCCAGCGCAATCTCGTAACTGGTCTCACCATATGTACAGTATACAATATACTTCTTGTCCTTCTGTAACGGTATCTGTTCTTTCACTACATCCATATTTTCAAACACTTGCGCATTTTCTATATGACCATGCTGATACGCAATCGCTCCGCGTGTATCTATGTAGACAACATTTTCCTTTTTCCAATCTGTGATCTGCTCCAGCGTCACTTCTATCTCTTTTGTACTCAAAATATTTGGCTCCTTTTCGTTCATTTTTAGCTATTTATTGCCCCAAATGGATTGGCAAGATACGATACTCGATTGTCCCATTCAATGATGAGCACACGGATTATCTCTCAACCGGCTCATGTGCTTATAGCAACAATTATAGGCGAATTTTTCTCGTATTTCAACAGATATGGTACTATGTCAACAGCTCACTTGTTTCACAACTTTCTCTATGCTACTATGAACTTATCAAATCGTAAAGGAGATTGTATTATGAGTTTATTAGAAATGCTTCAGAAAAGACACAGCATCCGCAAATACACAGACGCCAACATCAGCGATCAGGATCTGCAGACCATCCTTCAGGCAGGACTTCTGTCTGCATCCGGCCGTGCTGCACGCCCTTGGGAATTTATCGTAGTACGTAACAAAGAAACTCTTCAGAAAATGTCAGAAAGTCGTGTTGGTGCTGCCAAAATGCTTGCCAATGCTAACGCCGCGATCGTCGTTATTGCTGACGAAAGTAAGACTGATGTATGGGTAGAGGATTGTTCCATTGCCATGTCTAACATGCACCTCGCTGCCTCTACACTCGGCATCGGAAGCTGTTGGATCCAGGGACGTCTCCGCATGACACCAAATGACACCACAACCGAAGATTATCTGCGTGACCTGCTCGGCTACCCGGCTGACTACCGCCTGGAGGCAACACTTTCTCTGGGTATACCTGCAGAAGAAAAAGCGCAGACCGAACTGTCCGCGCTTTCTGCCGATAAGATTCATTATGAAAAATACTAAAGATTATTCATGTATCACATCAATCTGACACATTTTCATAGTTAAAAGAGCCGCCTCATGGCTCTCAGGCGTAACACCTGCACAGCAGGATGCATCTACGATGATCTTCACTTCCGGGAACTCGGCTTTCAGGATCAATGCATTCGATACTACACAGATGTCTGTACATAGACCGACCATCTCAATCTCATCAAATGTCCACTCATTCCAATGTGACCATCCAAAATTCGGTTTGTCTATGTACTCTGCGCCGTCCACTTCCAGACCATCCGCGATCATCCATCCCTTCGTTCCCTTGATGCAATGCTCCACCGGAAGCTTCTTGCCCTCCGGCGTCTCGAGATAATCCTCACCATGCGTATCCCTCGTGAAAATGATCTGATCTCCTGCTTCCTGATATTCTCTGATCTTGGCTGCTACTTTCGGCACAATAGCCTGCGCTTCCTTCGTGCCGAGCGAACCGTCTATAAAATCATTCTGCATATCAACTACGATTAATGTTTTCATGTTATAACTCCTCCTACTTTAAAATTCCTTTCGGCATCTTTCCGATTCGTGCCCCGGCACCGTATTTCCGTGCTGCATAGAAAAACGCATCCATATTCTCAAGAGGTACTCCCATCGATACCTGACACCCTGTGTTCAGCATGAATCCTTTCGTGTTCTTTGCTCCCGTGCGCAGGGATATCTTCACTGCTTCAATCACATCATCGATACTTCCGTTCCGCATCACGTCCACCGGCGGTACATTGCCGGTCAGGAACATCCGATCACCGACAATTCGCTGAAAATCCAACATATTTTCACAGTTATCCACGCTCAGCATTGTAAATCCACAATCTGCCAGGTCTTCCCAGATTGGTTTACTGTGTCCACAGATATGAATCGTAGGTTCCGATCCTGTAATATGAACAATGCCGTCATGAAGCGTCTTCAGATACGGTCCTGAAAATTCTCTGAAATACCGCACCCCCAAAATATCTGTGGTTGTAACCGGATCTGAAATCGACCAGGAAGTGATGCCAAGCTGTTCATACCCAGCCCGTACATATTTTAGATTACACACAACAATTAATTCTAACAGCCGATGTAACTCTTTCGGTGCCTTCCGCATGTCCCGCAACACATATTCAATCGGTCGCATAGCAATCGCTGTCGTAATCGGTCCTGCCATACCACCACTGTATTTCAACTCTGGAAGTCTCTGTTTCATTTCCCGCACAGTCTCAATCTTCTTCTGCATCCATGGATTGCTTTCCACCTCAAATTCTTCCAAAATGTATAATTTATCATATGTATCTAAAAAACGTCTGCCAATATCATTTTCTCCGCGACCTGATACAATTTCCTCTGAGCCAAGGGCGATTCCCATTCCACGAAGTCCCAATTTGAACGGAATCGATGCATCACCGTATAATTCCTGCTTCTTCCTGAGCTGCGCTGCACGAACATCCAGGTTGTTATACAGATCATGCTTGGAATATCCCCATGCCACACCCAGGGCATCATCCGCTGACAATAACCTGTGCGGAATGCAGTCCACTTCTTCTCCCGCCATGTATGCTTTCATCCGTTCGTCAGGTGTCATTTCCACTTTCTGCTTCGCCAATTCTCGGTAAAGTTCTTCCTTTGTCATCCCATAGCCTCTTTCCAAACCTGTAATATCTTTCAACCAAATGCACTTACATCACATGTTCCGTCCGCTTGATGATCTCATCCTGTGTTGCCTTTCTAAGCGAGCAAAAATATGCACTGAATCCCGACACCCGCACGATCAGATCCGCATAATTCTCCGGATGTTCCTGTGCCGCCCGAAGTGTCTCTCCCGATACCACACTGATCTGCATTTCCATGCCACCCTTATGAAAATACGTCTCAATCAGACTCCGTAATGCCCGTTTCCCGGTCTCTTCTTCTAATAAAGATGGCGTAAATTTCACATCTAATACCATACCATTGCCAGCTTCTTCCATCGGAAAATTCGTAACCGAATTAATCAGTGCAGTTGGTCCATGGGTATCCTTTCCCTGGGATGCTCCAGACGAGTTAGACAAGGATTCTCCACTCTTTCTTCCGTCTGCTGTTGCGCCTGTGTGCATGCCCATAATAGCATGATCTTCTACTGTATATAATCCCAACCGGTATGGACCACCCCAGTAATTCCGGTATTCCTTCAAAATGTCTGATACCATTCTTTCCATCTTGACCGCGATCCGATCGGCATCCTGTTTTCTACACTGATCGTTACCGTATTTCGGTGCACGCGCTGACATATACTGCAGCATATAATCGGCATTTTCAAAATCATGATCTGTAATCTCCACACATTCCTCCAGCGTAAGCATGTTCTTATCATAGATCACATCCTGGATTGCCGCCAATGCATCTACTGCTGTCCCAATGCCTCCCAGATTAAATCCCACGCCGGTATATCTCGCACCGCCTGCCATAACATCCTTTCTGCTGCCTATACAATCTTCCGTCAGCACAGACAGATACGGAAGGGGATATTTCTCTGCATACAGATGCTCGATGCGGTTCAGATTGCGGATAATCTTTCGTACCCAGTATTCCAATTCGTTTAGATACGCTTGTTCAAGTTCTTCATAAGTTTCAAATTCAACTAAGCTTTTCTGATTCTTCATCCGGAATGTTTTGTCACTACAGGTATCTTTCCCCTGATGTAGAAGCAGGTTCAGAAGCTTTGGCAGATTCAGCCTTGCCAGCTCCGTCATCGCATTTTCCTTCCCCGGAATCGCCATTTCCACGCAGCCTACAAATCCATAATTCCACACATCTTCTTTCAACACACCATTTTTCATCTGCGCTTTCATGCAGCACGGATCATAAAAGAGCGCCGGAAATCCCATGCCCGTTCGGATCAATGCAAGCACTGCCTGCCATGCCTCTTCCGGCATATCATCTGTCCACCGGAAATTCACCGACGGCTGATCCACACGAAGATTTGCTGCAGACTCCAGACACAGGTAAGTCAGATCATTCACCGCGCATCTGCCATCCGCATCACATCCACCAAGAGTCATATTCTGATAAGCTTTTTTCTGACAGCTGCATTTGAGCCAGAAAGCCTCGATCAATTCACCCGTTTCTTCATAATTAAGTCTTCCTGCATCCACATCCTTTTGGTAAAACGGATACAGATAATAATCAATCCTGCCAAGAGAAATGCCCGATGGAATATTCTCGCAGTACATCATCTCATTGGCAAGCGTCAGTAACTGCAACGCCTCATAAAATGTCTCCGGTGCTTTTGTCTCTATATTCATCAATGCGTCCCGCATTCGTTCCAAACATTCCCTCCTGGTTCCGAATCCGTCGTCATAACCATTATTATCAATTTTATTATTTCTTTCTAGCTTATTTAATTGCCTTTCTGTTTCTTCCAGATAGCGGTGCATGTAACTCATACATGCTTTTAATACAATATAGAACGCATGTGCCGTCTGCTTTTCTTTTTCACTCTGCGCTTTTCCAAGCTGTTCTTCCACCCGCGAGAGCAATGTTCCCCATCCAGTGTTAAGAAGCATCTCATATCCGGCAAGCGTATGTCCCGAATGCCAGTGTTTCACAAGCCAGGTCTCCACAGCATCCGCAAATTCATCCAGCTCATCTGATGCAGATTCTGATTGCAATTCTTTTGTTTCTTCTATTTCTCGCTCCATGTCCATCTGGAACTTCGCACGCTCTGCCGGATCAAAGTCTTCTGATACCTTCATTGGGAAATTCACATTATATGCATACTGAAACAAATACCCTGCCAAAAGATCATCCTCTGGTATAAGAATCTCCTTTTTCGCCAGTGTATTTGCAAATCCATATGCATACTGTTCTTCCACAGATGCCTCCGGGTGTTCCCGGACCGCCTCCCGGTATGCATCATCACGCACCGGAATCTCGGATGTTCTGGCATATTTTTTTCGATTTTCTTTTAATACCTGTATCCGTCTGGTGACGGTCCGTTTTGTTCTCATGTCTTTATCCTTCCTACTATCAAGTTACATCCATTATGCTCATATATCTTCTGCAAAGTGCGCATTGGCAATCAATGACTCCAGTTGGATCTCTGACGATCTTCCACCTGTCAATTCATCAATCTTTGCATTCACCGCCGGATGAAAATAGCGCCCTTGCTTTTCCTGTTTTTTTCCGTAAATAACTGCTTCTTCCAATATACCGCGATCCTGAATCCGTTTCTCTGCCGGGATAGGGTTCAGGCACAGTATATGAGGTGTGGCAGTCTTTACCTCAGGAAGTCTTGTCCCGGACGCTTCCCGAGGCAGAAACACATATCCTCCCGGCAGTGTTTCATCAGACACACATACCCGGACACCTGATTTTTCTGCCTGTTCAACCGAGTATAAAAAGTCAAACATATCTTTAAATGACGTTGCCAGCATCGACACTTTCGACTGCATCAACGCCCGCAGATCATTGCATTTCTCTGCGCACTGATCTGGCACTAATCCTCCGATTCCACAAGTCACCACAAGCGGAATCTTTCTGTCTTCACACACCCGCATGGCTCCTGATGCGGTCAATGCGCCTGACCTCCCTGCACGAACTGCCTGATCGTAATTAAAATAATTCCCGCGCCCATAGTCTGCTGCCCGCTCCCGAAACTCACAGAACTCGTCCACATTTCCTACAATCGTCCGCCCGTGATCCAGCCATGCAATCTTCCATTTTTTATCCAATTCTTGTTTCAAGCGCTCACTGCTGATACTTTTCAGGCCATGTGTCAGCAGTGCCGACTCTATGATAAATTCTCGCATGCTGATAACACAGCTCCTGCCTGCAGTTCCAGATCAAATCCATTCTGCTCATTTAAGAAATCCAGATAGTCTTCCGGAAAACTCCTGCTTCCGCGGAACGTACCGCACAGCGCTCCCACAATACTTGCGATCGCACTGGTCTCATCTCCGATATTTACTCCATCGCAGATGCATTTCATGCTATCACCGCGCTCTGCGATAAAAATACCGATTGCTGTCGGTACCGTCTCTGCAATCGCCGGTCCGCTTCCGATGCGGTCACGCAGCTCATCAACCGGATTCTTATCGTCTGAAGTATGGAGTGCAAGGTCAATTGCCATATCCAATCGTTTTGCAACCGATGGCCCCGGATACACATGAATATCTGTCCGTTTTCTGGCAAGCGCTTCGCCCTCCCTGCATCCATATTTTGCTGCCTGCACAATGTCGTATACAGTTGCATCATACTTCATAGCCTCGCAGATTGCTGCCGCGATCGCGCATGCTCCTGACACTGACCATGGATCATCGTGGGAAGATATTGCAATCTCCACTGCATTTTCAATTGCTTTATCCACATTTCCATTGCTGAACAAGCCCGCCGGATACGCTTTTACCGCAGCTCCATTAGAGGACAGTGCATAATAGTGTCCCTTAAACAGCTTATTGCCCAAATGTCCGATATAATCCCAGGTATTCATTTTCTTCTGCCGGTTCATCTCAATAATTGCTTTTCTGGTGGTCATGCCCGCAAATGGTTCAAAATACTCGGTATCTCCCCACTCCAACAGAGATTCCATTGCGATCTCTCTGGTAATCTTACCATCCGCCTGCACGATTGCATTTGTCAGCATATAAGGTATACTGAATGCATCCGTCACCTGACCCGGCTTTCGTCCTCTCGCCTGTACGTCTCTTGGCGGTTTCTGAAAAGATTCCACACGTCCGCCAAAGATCTCTTTGATCTGTCCGGTGGACTTGGCCTCTGTAGCTGCTCCCATCGCATCTCCTGTCGCTGCGCCCAGCAGGCATCCCAATATCTTATCGTACACTCTGCTCACCCCGTTTCTGTCTGATACCTGCAATCCGCTCTACATCGTCTGCCGTTTTACGGATCTCAAATCCATTGATTTTTTCCATTGTCGGTAAGAAATGCTCCGGAAATGCTGCTGATCCTGACAGTGCTCCTGCCATTGCTCCTGCCATGGTCGCTACTGTGTCTGTATCGTACCCCGCATTTACCGCACCGATAATTGCATCCATCGGATTCCCACTGCCTGCCGCGAAGAAGCCGAATGCACTCGGAATTGCCTCTGCTACATGAAGTCCCATGCCGATCCGCTCTGCGATCTCGACCATTTTCTCTTCCTGTGTACCCTTGCCAAGTCCGATATCTACCGCCATCTCAATTCGTTTTACTACCGACGGCCCAGCTACATCTCTTCCTATTTCTCTGCCGATACGTGCTCCTTCTTTCGCACCGTAGATTCCTGCCTGAATAATGCTGTACACATCCGCATCCGGTGTTACCGCTTCCGCAACCGCTGCTGCCACCGCACTTCCGCCGGAAATCGCCAGATAATTATCATGCGTTACCATGGTTACTACCGCTGCATCATAGATCGCCTGATCTACATTACCAGGATTAAACAGGCCGATTGGTGCAATCTTCATGGCCGCACCGTTGGTTGCCTGTCTCGGGAGCAGTTGGATCGCATCAGATTCCGGTATCTCCTCTCCCTTATAACGGCGGATTGCCATACGAGTTGTCGGTCCCGCAAAACGGTCAAAAAATATCGGGTGTTCTGACCAGTCAATCAATGCCTCTTTTACCACTTCGGACGTGATCTCACCATCGTGGTCGATAATATGTCTGGTAATAAAATACGCCGAACTAAAATCATCTGTTGCCTGTCCCGGCTGGTTGCCTTTGGCAAATGTATCCATTGGCGTCACTTCAAAATCTGTTACCTTGTGTCCGAAATACTGAAGGATCTGTTCGGTCGTCCGGCTCTCAGTTGCTGCTCCCATGGCATCGCCGGCTCCTGCTCCGATCAGACATCCCAGGATTCTGTCATTTAAGCTATACACATTCATCACCTCGCCTCTATTATAGCACGCAGGTAGCCACTATTCCTGCCCGCATGCACAAAAGGGGAGATGTATTGCACATCTCCCCCTTATGATCAAGCGGATATTTCCGCCTCATTACTTTCCTGACGCTTAGTGCCAGTCAGACATCTCAGCTACGTTGTCAGCATTAACCAGTGCCATTGGTGTGCTGTCGCCAATGCTTGTTACTTCCTGTCCTTCCAGGGCTTTCAGCATCATGATAACAGCTTCTCTACCCATAAGGTATGGAGACATAGCTACTGTTGCATCATATGTTCCGTCTTCGATTGCTGCTTTAGCTTCTTCTGTGAAGTCAACACCAACTACCATAACCTGATCTTTCATGTCTTTTTCCTGAAGAGCCTTTACAACACCAAGTGCCATATCATCGTTACCACAAGCGATACCTGCAAGATCCGGGTTAGCTTCGATAATAGCTGTAGCTGCATCATATGCTTTCTGTACGTCGAAATCACACTGCTCAACTGCTACTACATCATAACCAGCTGCCTCAAATGCCTCTTTTGCTCCATCTCTACGAGCGTCTGCCTGTGTACCACCTTCGTTACCAGCGATAACAGCTACCTTCTTGCTGTCGCTCTTGTTATTATCAATGATGTACTGAGCTCCCATTTCTCCCTGAGACTTGAAGTCTACCGTGATCATACCTGTCAGAGATCCGCCGGCTTCTTTCAATGCATCAGCATCCACTTCGTTACCTGTTGTGATGATCGGTACTTCATCCTGATTAGCTTTTACAATACCGGAAATCAGGCAGTCACCTGTCAGTGGAGATACAGCGATTGCTGCGTAATCTTTAACGAGCATATTTTCCAGAATATTCAGCTGTCCAGCTGTATCTGTATCAGAATCCGTTGCCTGCACGTCAATATCTACGCCATACTCTTTGGCTGTGTCTTCGTAACCTTCCTGCATAGTTACCCAGAAAGAGTTAGCCAGTGTACTTTCGATAGCTGCAAGCTTCACCCCGCTGTCTTTCTTCGGCAGTGGTGCAAAGTCTTCGTCTACCTGTGCCATCGCCTGAGTAAACAATGTGTCTTCTCCTGACGCAGCATCTTCCTTTGCGTCATCTTTCTTTTCTGTGTCTTCTGTCTTAGTATCCTCTTTCTTCTCGTCTGAAGAACTGCTTCCGCATCCTGCTACCATTGCGGATACCATTGATACACACAATAAAATGCTTACTAATTTCTTTTTCATTTTGCTCCTCCTTGTTTAACTCTTAGTAAGATTTATTATTCAATGAGGTTCTCCCCCCATTAAATGCAATACATCCTGTACGGTTGCACGGCTTCTTGGTCCCGCGATCGTACATTTGACAGCTGCCGTTGCATTAGCGAACTTCAATGCATAAGCTTCGTCTTTTTCTTCTCCAAAATATGAATACAGCAATCCACCGATAAAGCAGTCTCCTGCACCTGTCGTATCTACCGGTTCTACTTCATATGCCGGAGCATGATACTCGTGTTCTCCATCATACCAGTAAGCGCCCTCGCCTCCTGCTGTCAGGATTACTCCTTTTTCTACATGATATTTATCCTGAATCATGCGCATCGCTTTGTAAGGATCTGTCTCTCCGGTCATCTCCTCGTATCCGGCACGTCCACTGATAAATACAGTACACAATTCCATCATCTTCTCAATCTCTTCACGGCTTGTCCCACAAGTTTCCATGAAACTTGGCACACACTGCATATTGTAAATGACAGGCTTACCCTGCTCCAGTGCTTTCTCTGCCAGCCAGATGGCTGCTTTCGGCGAGAACATATCATTGTAGAAAATATCCATGCCATCCATAATATCAGCCGGAAGCTCCTCCGGAGTCAGTGTGCATACCGCATCTCCCGCATTTGCAAAAATACAGTGTTTACCGCCCGGTGCCGTAATAATATAAGTATGCAAGGTAGTTCCTTTTTCTTTTGTTACCACATATCGGTCATCCACATGATCTGCTACCAGTGTCTTACGAAACTGGCTTCCTACCTCGTCATCACCGATCTTACCGGTCTGATATGCTTCCATGCCAAGACTCGCACACGCTACTGATACATTGGATGCGCTGCCGCCCGGAAGCATTTCTTCATGATGAATCAAGGCAAATCCGTCATCCTTTGGAAGCTCATAGCTGTTCAGCACTACATCCATGGCGATCGCGCCCAGTGATAATACTTTTTTGTCCATTATACTTCACTCCTTTTTCTGCGATTGCTCTCCGAAATGAGTACCGCTATTACTAATATCACACCAGTCAGCACTTCCTGATAATGAGAAGATACTGAGAGAAGTACAAGTCCGTTCTTCAGAATATTCAGGATCAGGCAGGCAACCACGGTACCTGCTACATTGCCCTTGCCGCCCTGCATACTGGTTCCTCCGAGAACCGCTGCCGCAATGGCATCCATCTCATATCCCTGCCCAGCCAGCGGCTCTGCCGAATTCAGTCTGGCTGTTACGATCATGCCTGCGATACCTGCGCACAGTCCACAGATCGCATAAATCACTATTTTTAACTTCTTAACATCTACGCCGGAACGATTCAATGCCAGTGCACTGGTTCCACAGAACAGACAATAATTACCAAGCACTGTCTTATGCAGGATCACTGCTCCGATCACTGCGATCAGCAATGACAATACGATCGGCACATTGATCGGTCCGATCTTACCTGAACCCAGGAATGTAAAAATATCCGAAAATCCGTAAATCGGCTTGGAATTGGTCCATACCAGAATCACTCCCCGAAGCACTGTCATACTTGCAAGCGTCACAATAAATGAACTGATCTTACCATACGCTACCAGCGCGCCATTGACCACACCGATCAGGGCTGATATTGCAAGTCCTAAAAGTGCAGCCGCCAGTGACGGCACGCCTGCCACACACAGCATACCCATGATCATACCGGAGAATCCAATGATCGCACCTACCGACAGATCAATCTCTCCCATACAGATCACGAATGTCATTCCCACAGACAGCACCAGATAAATAGCTGACTGATTCAGAATATTCCTGCAATTCTTCCAGGAAAGGAAAAATGGCGATGCAATAGATAATACCATGATCAATACGACCAGTATTGTGATCAGAAAGATCATATATGAATGTCCCTGTAATTTCTTTTTCACGCTAAGCACCTGCCTGTCCCTGTTTTTCTTTTGCGCCTGTAATCATAGACACCACCTCGTCCATGGTCGTCTCACAGGTCTTCATCTCGCCGATCACTCTGCCCTGCCGCATAATACAGATCCGATCCGAAATGTCAAATACCTGCGGCATATTGTGGCTGATCACAATTACCACATATCCATCCGATGCCAGTCTGCGAATCAGCTTCAGTACTGCATTCGTCTCATTCAGTCCCATCGCTGCTGTCGGTTCATCAAAGATAAACACCTTACCGCCGCGATTCACCAAACGCGCTACTGCTACGCCCTGTCTCTGACCACCACTCAGATTCCCAACCGGAATCGTCACATCCGGAATTCTGATATCCAGATTCTGAAGCAGTTCTTCTGCTTTCTTATTCATTGCCTTCTTTTTCAAAAATCCGAATCTGGAATGCTCATTTCCCAGGAACAGGTTCGATGTCACATCCATCGTATTACCCAGTGCAAGATCCTGATATACGGTGGACACACCTGCCTCGATTGCCCCTCTGGTAGTCAGACCTGTGTATTCCTGATCACCTACTTTGATCTTGCCCTGATCTGGTCTCAATACTCCGGACAGGATTTTGATCAGCGTGGACTTACCTGCGCCGTTATCACCAACGATTGCAAGTACCTCTCCCTCATACGCTGCTACAGACACCCCTCGGAGTGCCTGTACATGTCCGAAATCCTTATGCAATTCGATTGCTTTTAAATATGCCTCACTCATAAAAACCTCGTATATATTGATATTTTCTATAACCCATCTTTTTAATTGGCCTATAACTTTTATATTTTAAAATACAAATCATTTTATGTTTCTTTTTGCTTTGCACAACTATTATATCACTCGTTTTATAGTCTGACAAATCGGCTTTATCTATAAGTAAGTCGTATTTATTTGTGTTATCTATAAATTTATAGGATTTTTTATAACCGCTCTATCACTTGCACATTTTTCGCTACTGTGTTTAAATGAGGTTGGGGCAAAAACACTATCATCATAATAAGGGGAGATATTTATGAGACAGGAATTACAGATATTATATGAAGATCCAGACATTATCGTCTGTTTCAAGCCGCATGGTCTTGCCACCCAGAGCCATCGTATCAGCACTCCTGATCTGGAGCACATGATCCTGAACCATCTGGCTGAGACAGAACACAGTTCTTCTTCACACAAACATAGATCTGCACCGTATCTGGCCGTAGTCCACAGACTGGATCAGCCCGTATCCGGTATTCTGGTATTTGCCAAGAATCCAAAGGCTGCCCGGAATCTGAACCATCAGTTAACAAATGAAGGCTTCGGCAAACACTATATGGCGCTGGTCGACGGCTGTCCGTCCAAAGAGACCGATACACTCGTCAATTACCTTGTCAAAGACAGCAAGAGCAATACTTCCAGAGTATGTGACCACCACACCCATGGTGCCAAAGAGGCACGCTTAAGTTATCGCATCCATTCCAGAGAAGCCGAACAGACTCTCCTGGAAGTCACCCTGGATACCGGACGCCACCATCAGATCCGCGTACAATTAGCCCATATGGGTTGTCCAATCGTCGGCGACACCAAATACAATCCAAATGCGCAGAAAAAAGGATGGCAGGAAATCAAACTCTGTGCATACAGACTCGCGTTCCACCATCCGATCACCGGAACTCCGCTGGAATTTCAGGTGCCATTTTCATAAACTATTAACTTAAAATCGGCGATTCCGTAATGGAACCGCCGATTTATATTTTCACTTTATTAACCTGCTTTTATTTATGGAAGCACTTTCTCACCATTGTTATACATGTTTACTACATGCTGGATACGATCTGCCGGATCCAGAATGCTTCCGATAGAGCTGTCATGGTTCAGTGTATCGATCAGAAGCGCAAGATACTTGCTCATATCACAGTTAATGTAGTACGGCTTAGACAAAAGCTCCGGTGTCTGATAGATCAGGTTCGTTGTCAGCACACCATTCAGAATGCCTTCTTCATATGCTTCATCAAATTTGTCCAGTCCGCTTGTGAACAGACCGAATGTAGCTGCTGCATAGATTCTCTTAGCCTTGCGCTGCTTTAACTGTCTTGCCACATCCAGGATGCTGTCTCCTGATGAAATCATATCATCCAGAATTATCACATCCTTGCCTTCTACAGAAGATCCCAGGAACTCGTGTGCAATAATCGGATTACGTCCATTTACTACACGACTGCAGTCTCTTCTCTTATAGAACATACCCATATCCAGGTTCAGCACATTTGCAAGGTATACGGCTCTCTCTGTAGCTCCCTCGTCCGGGCTGATTGACATCATATGCTGACTGTCAATCTTCAGATCTTTAACTGTTCCCAGAAGTCCTTTTACAAACTGATAAGTCGGACGTACCGTCTCGAATCCGCTGAGCGGGATTGCATTCTGTACACGCGGATCGTGCGCATCGAATGTAATGATATTGTCTACGCCCATGCGTACCAGCTCCTGCAGTGCCAGTGCACAGTCCAGAGACTCTCTTCCGCCCCTCTTGTGCTGACGGCTCTCGTACAGGAATGGCATAATGACATTGATACGTCTTGCCTTACCACCAATGGCAGCAATAATTCTCTTCAGGTTCTGATAATGGTCATCCGGTGACATGTGGTTCACGTGACCACTCATAGAATAAGTGCAACTGTAATTACATACATCTACCAGAATGTAGATGTCTTTGCCTCGTACAGACTCATTGATAATACCCTTCGCTTCTCCGGAACCGAATCTAGGCACCTTTGCGCTGAGCAGATATGAGTCCTTCTCATATCCGGAAAATGCGATATTATCCTTATACTCAGATCCATCCTCATGACGCCATTTGGCAAGGTATTCATCCACCCTGTTTCCCATCTCCTGACATCCGTCAAGTGCGATAATTCCCAAAGCTCCTACCGGGATATTGTCCAAGTTACGTTCGTTACGGCGCATCATCTGTAAGTACCTCCTAAAATTATTTTCTGCCCATAAGTTTCTTTTGAATTCGTATATCGTCTCCGGTAATCCGAAGAACAGTGTATGCACTGGTAATACGGGAAAACACCCTTTCCGAGTACATATTATTAAGATCATCCAGTGAAAGATTCGTGGATATCATCGTAGACTTGCCACGCAGTAATCTTTCATTCAAACAGACAAACATCTGCGAAATGGTAAATCCATTTGCAAATTCTGTCCCCAGATCATCTATGAGCAGCAGATCACAGTCATATATATGTTCATAATCCCGCGCTGCATCCTCATCCTTTTCAAACTGCTTCTTTGCAAAGATATCAAATAACTGGCTTGCTGTAAAGTATATTACGGAAAATGTCTGATCTAAAAGCTCCTTTGCCACACAGTGCGTCAAAAATGTCTTGCCCACACCAGTGTCTCCGTAAAGCAGTAGATTGCCTCCATCCTTTGCAAAGTTCTGCGTAAATTCCTGACATGCCCTGACCGCCGTCTGGATCGCTTCTCTGGAAGATCTGCCTGTCAGCGGGTCGATATGGCTGTCCGAATAGTAGTCCATAGAAAATGTATTGAAATTCTCTTTTTGTAATATTTCCTGCAGATTGGACTGTGTATACATGTAATCTATAATTGCCTTTTTAAAACAATGGCACTTTTCTTTTCCTATATAACCGGTGTCCTTGCAATCCGGACAGGTATAGGATAATTCAAGATAATCGGCGCGATATCCAGCCTGGGTCAACAGCAGTTTCTTTTCTTCAAAAAGAAGATGGAGATCTTCTTTTAATGCAGTAAGCGCACTCTCATCTCCATCCAACATCCGGCGTGCCTGTCGAACACTAAGCTCCGAAATAGACTGATCCAGCTCACGAAGTCTCGGGATCCGATCATATACCTCTTCATAGCGTCCCCGCAGTCGGTTCTCATTATCCAATTGTCTCTTTTCATATATACGCATGAAATGATCATACTGCGAATTGGTAAGTGCCACTACTCTCTCCTTGTCAATGTAAGAATTAATATATGAATCAATATGCTACCGGGTCTCGATCAGCTTTCTGGTAAGCTCATCCATATCCTGATACTTGCGTCCTTCAAAATTATTAAACTTGCTCTTCGCGGTACGGCTTGATGTTCTCGGTACTGCTGTCTTCTTGGCTTCTTTTTCTTTCATATGTACCAGGTCCAGTGCCTTCACATCAGCAATGTCTCTGACTCCCTTATCCATCCAGCTCTTCAGGATCGATTCCGTATAATCAAAACTCGGCTGATGGATCGTATTCATAGTACGATTACAGGCTTCCACGATCAGTTCCGGCGAAAATCCATACTCATCATTCCATCTGGAAATATATGCCATCTCAGGCTCTGCCGGTGCCCGGCCTTTGATGCCGTATGCATTCAACACCGCATAGCTGTTCTTATTATACTTACCGGATGCATCCTTAGCTTCCTTTACAGTCGTCACATGCTGGTCATTCCAGGACAGTGCAACTTTCTTAATATAATGTATGCTCTTATGCCCATTCTCTACGCAATATTCGATCAGATACTCGATCAGATCCGCTGACATTCCAAGTACATCGTAAAAATACACCAGTTCTTCTACTTCTGTCTTGGTCAGTGTCTTACCCAGATACAACTCTGTCACATGCGTAATCTCGCGGAATTCCTTGCGATTCTTCTCACTCGGTGTCTGTGCAGACTTAGGTTCCGGTGTCGCCGGACTCTCTGGCTTCTTCACCATAGAACTCACTGTCTGCGCCGCCTTCTTCGCCGGTGTCGCAGCCGCTTCTCTCTCCTGCGCCTGCGGTGCAGACTGAGCTCCGCTCTTGGCAACATCAAGCAGACCTTTCTTCGTCCAGTAATCCAGTGCACGATTGACATCCTTCTCTGTACAGTCCAGAATATCGGCAATTTCCGACACACCAAGGTTCACAGATGGATCGCACTTATAGCGCAATAATAAAAGGTATACCTTTACATACTCGCCATTCGCTTCTGCCATGTATTTATCTATAAATTCATTCTCAACCAGGGTTGCATAACCCTGTACGCAATTTGTCAAAGTTAATTTCGTCATCTCGATCTTCCTCGTCTCTCATCTCATAGCATACACATTATAGCATCGAGGAATAAACCGAAAAAGTTTTTTTTCACGCAAAATCTGTCTTTTTTGTTGATAAATTCATGTGGATAATGTGGATAACTAGTCCTGAAGGAGCTTTTCTCCTATATTTACAACATCTCCGGCTCCCATAGTTATCAACACATCCCCCTTCTGACATCTTTCCAGAACGAATTCTTCAATCTTCTCAAAAGACGGCAGATAATATGCGTCACAGCCTTTTTTCTTCAATGCTTCTGCGATCTGTTCTGAGGATACCCCCAGTGTATCCGTCTCTCTTGCAGCATAGATATCTGCCAGAATCACATGGTCTGTTGTAGAAAGTGCATCAACAAACTCATCAAATAATGCCTTGGTTCTGGTGTAGGTATGTGGCTGGAAAATACACCACACTTCTTTATGCGGGTAATTCTCTGCTGCTGTCAGTGTTGCCCGGATCTCGGTCGGATGATGTGCATAATCATCTATGATCGTGAATCCATTTTTAGTACCTTTATACTCAAATCTACGATTCGTTCCACGGAACTCCTTCAGACCTTTCTGCATAGACACAAATGGAATACCCAGAATATCTGCTGCCGCAATGGCTGACAATGCATTCAGCACATTGTGCTCACCTGTCACAGAAAGTGCCATGCGTCCCATCTTCTGTCCGTCATGTATCACATCGAAGGAAGAATCTCCCACTTCGTCATGTGCAATGTCTGCTGCGCTGTAATCTGCGGACGGATCCGTGCCAAAGGTTACCACCTTACATGCCAGACCATCTGTAATCTCTTCCACATTCGGAATCTGCTGATTGATTACCAGCACACCATCTTCCGGAAGTAATTCAGCAAACTTGCGGAACGAATTACGGATATCCTGAAGATCCTTAAAAAAGTCCAGATGATCCGCATCAATGTTCAAGATGATCGCAAGCTTCGGAAACAGATGCAGGAAACTGTTGGTATACTCACACGCCTCCGCCACAAAGAGTTCCGAATCTCCAACACGGATATTACCGCCAATTGCCTTCAGGATACCTCCTACCGATAATGTCGGATCCTGATCATCTGCCAACAGAATCTGTGACAGCATAGATGTCGTAGTTGTCTTACCATGGGTACCTGATACTGCGATTGGCATATCATAATTACGCATCAACTGACCCAGAAGTTCTGCACGACTGAGCATTGGAAGCTTCTGTCTCTTTGCCTCCATAAATTCTTCGTTATCTTCATGGATTGCCGCTGTATATACTACTACATCAATTCCTTCTATAATATTGGACGCTTTCTGTCCATAAAATACTTTTGCTCCCATCTGTTCAAGATGGTCTGTCAGAGCTGACTCTTTGGCATCAGATCCCGATACTGTAAATCCCTCTTTTAACAATACCTCTGCAAGTCCGCTCATGCTTATTCCGCCAATGCCAATAAAATGCACATGGATTGGCTCTCCAAAATTAATCTTATACATTAATCAAAGCCTCCTAGCCTGTTCTATCTATCTTATTATAAACATATATTAAAAAAAATCCAAGCTGTAAACGTCATAAAACATCATGTTTCTCTTTGCAAAAATAAACCGCACTTACTCTTGTAAATTTTAAACAATTTTCTTTGCTATTTTATATTTTTTTTGTAATATTTGTTCACACACACAGCAATCTATGCTATACTTGACATATATCATTATTAACAGTCATTGAGGTGCTGTAACAATAGTGGGATAAAAAGAATAGAGGAATGCCGGCTAGAACTATCGCCGGAGAAAGGAGCTGAATACGCCATGCAGATTACAGATGTACGTGTGCGCAAAGTTGCAAAGGAGGGAAAGCTCAAAGCTGTGGTATCTATTACTATGGATGAAGAGTTCGTAGTACATGATATCAAAGTGATTGAGGGGGAAAAGGGGCTTTTCATTGCAATGCCTAGCAAGAAGACAGCAGACGGTGAATATCGGGATGTTGCGCATCCAATCAACTCTGGCACAAGAGAGCGGATTCAGAGCATAATTCTCAGAAAATACGAAGAAGCTATGCAGGAAGATTCCCAGGAGACAGCATAGGTTTTGACATCAGAGAGAGGTACAATACTCGGGGTCAGCCAACCAAAGAAAGGGAGTCACTACTTCATGAACATCGTTTCAAGAAGTGATGACTCCCTTTCTTTATAGTCTTATATCTGTATAAGCAATATTCATTTTTTTCAACAGTTCTCCTTCTCTGTGATGACAGGTAAATAAAAGCACCTGTCTTCCCGATTCTGCAAGCCACGCCATTGCCCGTTCCAGTCTGGTATCATCATAATATGCAAAGGTATCGTCCAGAATAATCGGATAATCTTCCGCATACAGAAGATCTGCTACTGCCATCCGCAACGCAAAATAAATCTGTTCCAACGTTCCCTGGCTGAGCTGTTCTACCGCGATCTGCTGATTCTCATGCCATACATGCATGTGCAGAGAATCATTAATCATCAGACGGCTGTATCTTCCATCCGTCAGCTTCTCTATGACCGCAGATGCTTTACGGTTCAGCACCTGTTCCATCTGCTTCTGCATTTCCAAAGTCAACATGTCAAGACGACTGATTGCCAGCATAAGTGCTTCTCTCTTACGGTCCACTTCCCTGTAATCCATACTCATATGATCCAGTTCCCGGAGACTTTCCTGAAGATTCTCATATTCAATCTGCTTTTCCTTACGCATATTGGTCAGTTGTTCTTTCTTCCACCGAAGCTTCTCTGTCGATATCAGCTCTTCCCCGACATCCAGTTCTTCTGCCACTTCTTCTGTCTTCGCTTTCCGCTTGCCGACCTTCATCCTGTTCCAGATATAGATGATTCCAAGCACGATAACTACAGTCGTGACCAACGAATTCCACGGACCAGGCAACACACACAAAAGCAGGATACAGGCACCTATAATTGCCACAATTTCCAGTGGATGCACTCTCCACCTGGATGTCGGCACTTCTTCTGCCGGTTCTTCTTCCACTTCATCCACGTCCCGGTACTGTAATTCCAGTTCTACTTCCTTTAACTCGCTGTCCATATAATGAATGTCTCTCCATATATGTGCCGCTTCCTGTTCTAACGCCTCCCTCTTACGCTCTTTGCGCTGCAGCATCTCCCTTGCTTCCCGGTCAGCTTCCTTCTTCTTCTCAAATAATTCCGCTCGCGCTGCTGACACATCAATATCACTGTCTCCGGTCATATAATAACCAGTCGCATAATTCTTAAGTTCCGCAGCCAGTGCCTGGTTCGTCGATGCATGAAGCTGCCCGATACACAGTGTGTTCTCATAAGACGACGCTGTCAGTCCATCCAACACCATCTCCAGGTCTCCATCCTCGGGAGATAATTCTTCGCCATCCGTTTCACAATATAACTTAACGTTCTTGGAATATTTATCAAAATTTCTTTGCAAACAAAAATCTTTCTCATTGCTTTGAAACTTCAGTTCCCCCGAATAATAATTACCGTATTCCCAGGGTTCATATCTGGAAAATGTATCCTTCGCCGACGCCCGTCCGCGTCCGCGCTCCAGTCCAAACAACATTGCCTTAATAAAAGTATGCATTGTAGTCTTGCCGGATTCATTCTCCCCACAGATTACATTGATCCCATCCTGAAGCTGAATGCTCTTATCATGAAATTTGCCGAAATTCTTCAGTTTCAGTTCCCTAAGCTTCATGTCTGTTCTCTCCTTGTATCAAGCAGCGCCTGCACTCCCTCGCATAAAGCTGCGTATTCCGTGCTGTCGGCTTCTGCACCTTCAAAGCTTGCAATATAGCGCCCCAACAGATTCTCCTGATTGCGTCCCAGAAGTTTCTCATAGTCATATGCCGGTCTGGTATGATCCATGATCTCCAGCACATTTCCAAAAGTATCCATCTGACTCAGATCAAATGCCACATCCGGATCACGCCTGCCTTCCAGGCTCAGACAATACATATTCTGTACACCCCTCTGACCAATCAGTTCGTCAATCCTGGTATGCAGATCATAGCCAGTCATCTTTTCATCCACCGGTACATCCAGATGTACATATTCGCGTTCCGCATGTTCCACGAAAGAAATGCGGCATCCACTCGGATCCAGAATCCCCCACACAAATCCATGCGCGCCGATATCATTGCGATCGATCGGCTCCAACGCGCCAGCATATGCCATACGGTTTGGAATCAGCACTTCTGGCTTGTGGATATGTCCCAACGCCACATAGTCGAATCCAATCTCATCTACAACCGTTTTGCGGAATGGCAAATGAGATGCATCCCCGCCATGTGCCAGCAGAATATGATATCTGCAGATATCCTTTAACTCTATCTGCTCATATAACGACTCCTGATTCTCTTTTTCATAATAGCTGCATCCATACACAGCCAGATTCATGGTCGGTAACTGAATACACGACACTTCATCCGATAAGATCATGTGCACATTCTGATTCCACGTATAATTACGGTAATATGACTGCTTTTTAATATAGTCATGATTGCCCGCCACAAGCACCACCTGTGTATGCGGAATGCTTCCAAACATGGCATCCACTTCCTTCAGTTCCCGAAGCAGCGGCTGTCTGTGAAAAAGATCTCCTGCAATCAGCAGCAGATCTGTCTCCTCTCTGCGGCACACCTCGATCACTTTGCGAAAGCTGTCCCAGATCTCATTTTTTCTTTTTTCGCTGTACTTTTTTCCTGCGTCCGGACTTGCGCCTAGATGCACGTCCGCTATGTGTATGAACCTCATCGCTGTCTCCTTCTTCCTGCTTGCTCTTCGATGGCAGCGTTACTATAAATTGCGTCTTATTATCATCACTCTTGGCTATGATACGACCTCCGTGAAGCTCTACGATCTCACGGGCAATGGCAAGTCCCAGTCCCGCACCGCCCGTCTCAGTAGAACGGGAATCATCCAGGCGATAGAATTTTTCAAAAATCGTCTGCAGCTTGGCGCCGGGAATCTTCTTACCCTCATTCTGAAATATAATCTCTACATCGCCACGCTTTCTATGCGCATCAATGCGAATCGTCGTGTTCTCATAACAGTATGCCACAGCATTCCTGAGAATATTGTCAAATACACGAGCCAGCTTGTCAGGATCTCCCTCCACTTCCAGATCATCCTCTGCTTCCACCTCACAGGTCAGATGCTTCTTCTGAAGCACTCCATATAACTCGTCGGCAATCTGCTCCAGCATCATAGACAGATTCAGATCTACCGGCTCCAGTTCAAATTCCTGCAAACTGAACTTGGTAATATCAAAAAACTCGTTGATCAGATCGCCCAGACGGATCGCTTTTTCCAGAGAAATGTGTGTGTACTTGGCACGTTCCTCTACCGACATATCCGGATGGCTGTCAAGCATGGTCAGATACGCCACCACCGATGTCAGCGGCGTCTTCAGATCATGCGCCAGAAAGAGCACCATATCATTCTTACGCTTTTCGCTCTCCACTGCTTCCAGCTCCTGCCGTTTCAGCGTTGCCTTGATCTCATTCAGACGGATCTCGATCGGCTTCAGCTCTGTGATCAGATGAATCGGCTCAGACGATTCCGACAGAATATTCTCTATGCCATCTCCTACCTGATCCAGATATCTCGTCATCTGCGTCAGTGCAATGTAGAAAAACAGTGCAAAAAGCAGAAGGAATCCCATGATCAAAAAGAAGATCTTGTTATTCCCAATCAATCTCCAATATAAATGAATGGCGGTCTGTTCTTCCATATGAAAGGTTTCCATGAACTTGACAAACCCCTTTGCAAAGGAGTCGTTGTAAATTCCGTCCACCACATAATTAAGAAGAAAGCCGCCAACCAATACAGTCAGTGCCGTGATCAGCACCGTCTCCAGCAGAATACTGAACTTTAACTTGCGATAATTATTCTTCAACTTTGTATCCTACTCCCCATACGGTCTTAATGAAATCCGAGTTACCGGTCGGCGCACTCAGCTTCTCACGGAGATGCCGGATATGCACCATTACCGTATTATTACTGTTCTTATAGTACTTTTCATTCCATACTTTTTCAAATAATTCTTCCGAACTGATCACCTTGCCCCGGTTCTCACAGAGCAGCCACAGAATATCAAATTCAATCGGTGTCAGTGTCAGCGGTACCTCATTGTAAATACACTCGTGTGAGGTACGGTTCAGGGACAGACCACCCACATCGAGCACATCCCCGGCATCCTTACCCACTTCATTGTACTGCGTATACCGGCGGAGCTGCGCCTTGACTCTCGCAGCCAGCTCCAATGGGTTAAATGGCTTCGGCATATAATCGTCCGCTCCCAGCGTAAGTCCCGTGATCTTATCCATATATTCGGTCTTCGCCGTCAGCATGATAACCGGAAATGTATACTTCTCACGGATCTTCTTCAGAATCTGGAAGCCATCAATATCCGGAAGCATCACATCCAGAATCGCCAGATCAATCTTCTTATCCCGGATGCAGTCCAATGCGTCCTGTCCCGTATAAAACTTAAATACCGAATACTGATCATTCTGAAGATACAGTTCGATAACATCTGCTATTTCTCTTTCGTCATCTACTACTAATATATTCATACTATCCCTCCTGTCAGTCTGCGGCATCATCATCTGTAATTGCTTATAACTCGCAATTGTTTACTGTTCTTGGGAATGGGATTACGTCACGGATATTGCTCATACCGGTCAGGTACATGATGCATCTTTCAAATCCCAGTCCGAATCCGGCATGGCGGGTAGAACCGTATTTACGAAGATCCATGTAGAACTGATAATCCTCTGTCTTCATACCCAATTCTTCCATACGCGCTGCCAGCTTCTCGTAATCGTCTTCTCTCTGGCTTCCTCCGATGATCTCGCCGATGCCAGGTACCAGACAGTCTACTGCTGCCACAGTCTTGTTATCATCATTCATCTTCATATAGAATGCTTTGATATCCTTCGGATAATCTGTTACAAATACCGGACGCTTAAATACCTGCTCTGTCAGATAGCGCTCATGCTCTGTCTGCAGGTCAACGCCCCAGGATACCTTGTAATCGAATTTGTCATTGTGCTTCTCCAGCATCTCAACAGCTTCTGTATAAGTCACTCTTGCGAAGTCAGAAGATACCACATTCTCCAGACGGTCGATCAGACCCTTATCTACGAATGAGTTAAAGAACTTCATCTCTTCCGGTGCATTCTCCATTACGTAAGTAATGACGTATTTCAGCATAGCTTCTGCTAATTCCATATCATCTTCCAGATCTGCAAATGCGATCTCCGGCTCAATCATCCAGAACTCTGCCGCATGACGTGTCGTATTAGAATTCTCTGCACGGAATGTCGGTCCAAATGTATAAATGTTACGGAATGCCTGTGCATAAGTCTCGCCATTCAGCTGTCCACTTACGGTAAGGCTTGTCTGCTTGCCAAAGAAATCCTGTGCGTAATCTACTTTGCCGTCATCTGTCTTAGGCACATTATCCATATCCAGTGTAGTTACCTGGAACATCTCACCTGCACCCTCACAGTCACTTGCAGTGATCAGTGGTGTGTGAACATATACAAAACCTCTCTCCTGGAAGAATTTGTGAATTGCATATGCTGTCAGTGAACGTACACGGAACACTGCCTGGAATGTATTTGTACGTGGTCTCAGGTGGCTGATGGTACGCAGATACTCAAAGCTGTGACGCTTCTTCTGCAACGGATAATCCGGTGCGGATGCTCCCTCGATCTGTACTTCTTCTGCCTGGATCTCAAATGGCTGCTTTGCCTGTGGAGTCGCTACGAGTGTACCCTTCACAATGATCGCTGCTCCAACATTCATCTTAGAGATCTCTGCAAAGTTGTCCAGCTTGTCGCTGTACACTACCTGTAACGGCTGAAAATACGTTCCGTCATTTACTACGATAAATCCAAAAGTCTTGGAATCACGGATACTTCTTACCCATCCCCCAATGGTAATCTCCTGATCCAGATACTTCCCCTGGTCTTTATATAATTCTCTGATTGTTAACAAATCCATACCAAATAACTCCTTCTAAAATAGTATCATTATAAATGCTTTCTTATTATAGCACATAACGCAGGGTTTATGAACCGGAATTTCTGTCATTTATGTATTTCCCAATATCCATACTTTTTCCCGCCCACACGCTCTACAAAACCTTCTTCTCGCAATTTCTTCAATGCTCGTTGAATCGTTCTTACAGGAGTATTAAGTTTTTCTGACATTTTTTTCTGAGTAATTCCAGGTTCTTCCGTTAGCGTCTGTATAATTTCATTTTCTAACCCGCCATTTAATCCGCCATCTTGACGGATTAAAACTTTTTTTATTTCTTCTTGAGAAATCGCAGATAATTTCACCATGATATCTTCATTATGAATAAAATATTCTGGCTGTGCCGTTCCATGATTCCTACAGCTTTCACATATCTTTTGAATTCCTCGTCCCCAGCTTTCTACATAACCTGCTCTGAAAAAGGCGTTTGCAATGCTCGGATTATATGGTTTTGACCTATGTCTTTGCATCAATGTTTCCGCAGTCCAGCCTAATGGGAACACACAATCATTACTAATATACATTGCCTCTTCTTCTATTCTAATCTGAATTGGAGTTCCGCTAAACCAACAGGAATGAATAAGTGCATTATAATAAGCTTCTCTTACCGCATCTTTAGGATATGGATATGTTTCTATTCTGGTCATGTTATCATATGTAATCGGTGCCTTTAAATACTTTAAATATATCAGTTCAATCACTCGATCTGCCTGCAAAAACAACGAACCATGCACTTCATCTTGATATTGCAGATCTGAAGCACTTCTAAACTTCCCTATTTTGGTATAACATCCAGGAATCCATTTTTCGGGATTTCTGTGAAACATCATAATTGCCGCTCGCTTCATTCCAATTTCTGTTTGTAAACCCAAACTGTCTATCAACTCCTCATTACTTATCCGAAGGTCTGCTTGTGTCATCCTTTTACTCCGAAGTGCTTCTCTTCTAAAAATATCAAAACTATCCTTATCTAAATCTTCAACTTCAATTCCGGGAACTGGAACATCTTCCCATCTAACTCCTGTTTTTTCTACCAAGAAATCCGCAAGCGCAATTCCTTTTAACTGCTGTTTAGTACTGCCAGATCTATAATGATATTCCCCTTTATAATTAACAGGAAAATTACTAGGTTTCACTATAATTTCAACATACTCTTTATCATTTGACGACAACAAATTTACATCTGCCACAATTCCAAGCATTGTTTGTATTTTATTAGGAATATCTTCCAGCAATATTTTACTATTTTGCACACCAACAATTGTTCCATCGTCTGCTGTTCCTATGTAGATTTTCCCACCCTGTGCATTCGCAAACCCACATATCCATTTTAAATATTCATCGCGCCACTTCGTTTTCCATTCAACATTTTGATTCTCTTCCATATTTACCCCACCCGTTTACATATTTCTATATTTTTATTCATAGTATCATAT